>Ga0307986_10000227_pt1 | contig 41952 bp, 45 predicted proteins | sample EllFjometageno82_FD_203170 | JGI IMG/M metagenome (GOLD analysis project Ga0307986, IMG submission 203170) | Marine microbial communities from Ellis Fjord, Antarctic Ocean - #82 | ecosystem: Environmental > Aquatic > Marine > Unclassified | place: Southern Ocean | collected 2014-10-09 | reverse complement strand
TTCTTCCTATAGAGCCGTAGTAGACCACTACGTTGATAGGCTGGATGTGTAAGCGCTGTAAGGCGTGTAGCTGACCAGTACTAATAGCTCAATTGGCTTGATTTATGCACTGAAAAAAATTTTCAGTATCAAGAAAGACACTTTTTATTAAAGATATATTTGATATTTATTTACATATAAAAAACAAAAAAGGCCGGCTTTCATCAGCTGGCCTTTTTTTTATTTGATTATTCAATCAAATTTGTTATATGTTCAATTGTTGAACATAAATGATTAAAATTGGAATAAACGGATTTGGTAGAATAGGTCGAGCTATAACTAGAATTATTTCAAATTCTAAAGATTTAAAAATTTCAGTTATTAATGATATAGACGATAATGTAAAAAACTTAACTTACCTTTTAAAATATGATTCTATATACGGAAAATTTAATAAGATAGTTAAAGATAAAAAAAATAATCAAATATCAATTAACAAAAATATTATAAAGTTTTATTCTAAAAAAATAATTAATGAAGTGCCTTGGGCCAAGCATGAAGTTGATATTGTAATTGATTCTTCAGGTGTTGAAAAAAATGTAATTAATTCAAAAAAAATACTAGGAAAAACTATATCGAAAGTTCTCATTACTCATTCTCCAGATAAAAATGTAGATAGCACTCTAATTCTAGGAGTGAATGAAAAAAGTTATGACTACAAAAAACATAATGTTATTAGCTCAAGTATTTGTGATGCCTCAGCTTTAGGTCCTATTTTAAATCAGTTAGAAAAAAAATATGGCATTGAAAATGGATATATTACAACATTACATCCAAGATTGTCATATCAAAATTTACTAGACGGTTCATTAAAATCAGTTTCTAACCCAGGACATAGCTGGAAAAATTATTCCCTTGGACGAGACAGTATTTCTAATCTTATACTTAAAAAGACTACAGCGGTAAAAGCAGTAACAAAATGCATAAAAAGTCTAGAAGGCAAGATTTCAGGAATGTCTTTTAGGGTCCCTACTTCCATAGTTTGTGCTTCAGATATAACAATTAAATTAAAATCTAATATTACTAAAGAAACTTTATCCAATCATTTCAAAAAATTATCTATTTCACAGAGTAAAATATTTGGGTATCAAGAAGAACCATTGGTCTCATCAGACCATCTAGGCACATCAAAATCAGTAATAGTAGATGCTAATTTTATTGATGTAATTGACTCAAATTTAATTAAAATGGTAATCTGGTATGATAATGAATGGGGATACAGTAATAGAGTAGTTGATATTGCCAAGCTAGTCTTAAAAAAAAATTAATGAATACTGAAAATATATTTGCACTATTAATTGGAAAAAAAAATAGCACTGGATTTCCAGGTAAAAATGTAATGGATATTAATGGCCTACCTTCATGTGAATATGGTTTTCAAGCCGCAAAAAGATTACAGATTAATGAAATATTTGTATCTACTGACTGTCCAATAATTGCAAAAATTGGAAAAAAATATTCTGCTCATCACATCGAAAGACCTCAAAATTTAGCAACACCTGATGCGCTTACTGAAGACGTTCTTACTCATGCCTATCAAGAAATAATAAAACTAAATAAAAAACCTGACATAATAGTTTTATTGTTTGCTAATAATCCTGCAATTTCAATAAGCTTAGTTGAAAAGGGCATTAAAAAACTTTTGGAAGACGAGTCTTATGATTCAGCCTTTTCGGTAAGCAAATACAATATGTTTAGCCCCACGAGAGCGCGAAAATTATTGGATGAACAAATACATTCATTTATTCCTTTGGACTTAATAGGAAATGTAAATTCAATCAGGTCAAGCCAAGGAGACGTTTATTTTTGTGATTTAAGTGTACAAGTCATAAGAGGAAAAGTATTTGAAAATATGAGCGAAGGAATGCAACCATTTCAATGGATGGGAAAAAAAAGCTACCCCTTAAAAAATTCTTATGGTTTTGATATAGACGAGGAATGGCAAAAAACCGCAATTGAAGTATGGTTAAAAAAAAATTGGAAATATGAATAAAAAATTTTTAATAGGCACATTTACTCTAAACACATGCCCCAATGTAACGGAAATAATATCTAAAAATATGGATTACGTCATTATTGACAGAGAACATGGGCCACATGATTTCAATAATGCAAATATATTAAATAAAATAATTAAAAAAAACTGCTTATCATTAATTAGAGTAAGTCATTTAAACAGAATTGAAATTCAAAAATGTCTAGAATTAGATCCTGATGGTATTCTTATACCTCAAATATCTTCATATTCGGATGCAAAGAAAGCATTATCGTATTCTTTTTTTAGTCCAAAAGGTACCAGAGGATTAAGCCCTTATACATGTGGATTTGATTATAATCATCATAACTCGGATAATAAAAAAAAAATAATCAATAAAAAAATTTTTTTAGGTTTATTAATAGAAGGAGTAGAAGGTTTAGCAGCTTTAAATAAAATATGTTCAGATTTTAATAAAGAAATATCTTTAATTTATTTTGGATTATATGATTTCACCTCATCACTGGGTTTAAAACCTGATTGGAAAGATTCTAGGGTAAAAAAAGCAGTAAAAAAAATTGTAGATGTGTGTAAAAAAAAAAATATTAAAGTCGGTTCAATAGCTCGAGATTTGAAGGAAATAAGTTTTTTAAAAAAGATGGGAATAAACTTTATTTGCTATCAAAATGATACTGGAATTATCCATGAAGCTTTTAGTCAAATTCAAAACAAGAGATGAAAAAAGTTTTTATTACAGATTATATAAATGATCCAGAAATTGAGCAAAATGTTATTGGCAATGAAGCAAAAGTAATATGCCTAAACAATAAAGAAGAAAAAAACTTTCCAAAAGAAATCGAAGACGCCGATGGTTTACTGGTTTGGCATACCAAGATAAGTGAAACGACAATTAAAAAATTAGTAAAATGTAAATCAGTCATTAGATATGGGGTGGGTTCTGACAACATTGATATCAAATGCCTTAAAAATCATAACATACCTTTTGCAAACACACCTGATTATGGTGTAGACGAAGTTGCTGATACTTCAAGCGCACTCATTTTAAATTTAATTAGAAAAGTGAATCTTTACAACCATCAAACTAAAACGAAGCTCAATGAATGGCAAAATGAAGTAATGAATATAGATAAATTAAACCCAATTAAAAGAACGTCAGAACACAAGCTGGGAATAATTGGCCTCGGGAGAATTGGAAGTGCTTTAGCCTTAAGAATGAAAAGCTTTAAAATGAAAGTTGGATTTTACGACCCTTATGTTGCTAGTGGATTTGAAAAAGTGTTAGATATTAAAAGACACGAAACACTTGAAAAATTAGTTTCTGATTCAACAATCATATCAATTAATGCAGCGCTTAATAGTGAAACTAATAAAATGATAAATAGTAAAATGATTGATTTAATGAATGAAAATTCAATTTTGGTTAATACTGCGAGAGGAGCAATAATTGAAAACTTAGATATCATAATGGATGGTTTGAAATCTAATAAGTTAGCGGCGGTGGGCTTAGATGTTCTGCCAATAGAACCTCCGCAAGAAAAAGAATCTTTAATTAAAGCATGGATGGATCCAAATGATCCATTGAGCAATAGAATTATTATTAATCCTCATTCAGCTTACTATTCATCAAGTTCAATTAAAGAAATGAGATCAAAAGCAGCGCAAAATATGCTTTATTCTTTAAGAGGAGAAAGAATTAGAAATATAGTAAATCCTAAATAATATTAATGAATTTAATTTTTTACAATTAATTAATTTATGTTTTTTTTAAAAATTGGAGCAAACGGTTTCAAAAAAAAAAATATAATTTTTATAGAAAATTTTATTGACCCAATTACAAAAATTGAGATTAAGAGCAATGGGTTTAAAAGTGAAATATTTAACGTACATGACACTAAAAACAAAATATCAAATGATATAAAAATTTCTCAAAAAATTTATCTAAAATTAATAAAAAAAATAAAGTTTCAAATTGAAAAATTTTATAAAATAAAAATTAATTACAAAATTATACATTTAATCTTTAGTAAATGGCTGTATTATTATATCTCCAATTGTTACTATAAATATAAAATCTTATTAAATATAAAAAAAAAATATCCAAAATTTTCATTAATAGAGATAGAAAATCAAAATATTACTGAAGAAGATAAACTTTTATACTCTCCAGACTCCACTATATTAAACTTTAAATTGCTAAAAGATGTTGGCAAATGTTTAAATATTGATACTGTTAAGATTGAATTAGCTAGAATAAGAAAAATAGCAGTATTTATCTCAACACCTAAAGATAAAAGAAATATATTTTCCATCTCAAATTATATAAAATCATTATTTTCTATATTATCAATTAAAATTTCTAAATTTATGCACAATAGCAGTGTCCAAATTCATGATGATACATTGAGTTTTTTTAATATTTTGAAAATAATTTTTAAAAGTCGATTTAAATATTCTTATTTATATTTTGTTGAAAATAACTTTATAAAAGCAAAAATTAGCGATCCAAAGATTTTTATAGCTAAAATAAAATCTGACAATTTTATTGAAAAAATGTTACTTCAAAATTTTTTAGATTATATTCCCAATGGTATTCATGTGTTAATTGAATATTATAAAAATAATATTCAAGATAAAAAAATAAAAAAAAATAGAGACATCATTGTTTCAAAAAGATTTTTTGCAGCAGGATATTTAAACTTCAAAAAATTTATAATTAAAAATTTTGCTAATAGCGTACTCATAGCATATCAACATGGCGGACTATATGGGCAAGAAAAAAATTTTTTTCCTGAAAAGGCTGAGATCCTCGTAACGGATTATTTTGCAACCTGGGGATGGAAAAGTAAAAAAACGTTACCACTACCACTACCATTCGATTTGGTAGAGGTGGATAACAAAAAAAGCCAAGTTAAAAATGATTGCTTGTTCGTTACAATTTCTTCTTCTTATAATTTTTTAAGTTATCAAAAAAATCTTGAGATGATACCAGGTCATTCAATGAAACAAACTTTTGATTTATTACTTAAAATTTCAAAAAAAATCCCAGTAACTTTAAGACTGCCTCCTTATAAGCATATATGGCGTGAACGTGAATATTTTAAAAAGATTAAAGAATTGAAAATAGATAATCATAAAAAAAATTTCAAACATATGGCATCAAAGTCTAAATTTGTAATACATAATCATTTTAATACAACTGCATTAGAAACACTTGCTTTAAATATTCCTACACTAATCTTTAGTGATAAAAAATCTTTAGAATTTAATCATAAAGCAGAAAAAGATCTTAAAAAATTAATAAAAGCTAAAATATTTTTTTATAATCATCTTGATCTTTTAAATTTCTTAAAAAAAAATAATTTCGATTTAGAGCTATGGTGGAATAAAAAAAAAGTTCAAGATGCAAGAAAATCTTTTTGCGAAACATATGCTTATACGAGAACTAATTGGTCTAAAGATTGGTTATTAAAATTAAAGACTATTAAAACATCAATTTGAGTTGACACTTTAAAGTCTGAGTTGTATACATGTTCAATAATTGAACATAAATTTTTGAATAATGAACGATAAAAAACACCATTTTGAGGTTCTTAGAAAAATAAATAAAAAACCAAATTATTCTCAAAGAAAGCTTGCCAAGGAACTAGGCTTTAGTTTAGGCAAATTAAATTATCGTTTAAAAGCATTGCAAGAAAAGGGATTAGTAAAATTAGAAAATTTTAAAAAAAATCTTGAGAAATTAAATTATATTTATTTGCTTACACCTATATGTGTGTCTGAAAAAACCAGACTCACAGCAGACTTCATGAAAAGAAAAATGAAGGAATATGATGAGTTAAAAAAAGAACTAAAAAATATTTTAACAAAAGAAAAAATTAGTATAAACTACTAATTGTGACTGTAAGGTTAGAGCATAGATTTTTTAGCAAGAAAAATAATAGTGATTGGATTTATTTTGGGGCTAGCTATTTAAAGCTAAAAAATCTAGAAAAAAAAATTGGAGGAAAAAAAAAAATTTCTTTAAGTAACAAAATTTATTTTAATAGCAACAAGCAAAGAAAAAATTTTGTACATTGGATAGAAGCACAAAGAATTTTCTTTAAAGACTCAACTTATTGGTTAATGAACAACTTAGCTTCAAAGGACAATCGATCATCAAATCTTTTTTTATATATTTGCCAACTACTTTCAATAAATCAACATTTAGCAGATGTTAATGAAGATAAAAAAATTACAATCATTTCAGAAAATTATTTTTTAATTAAAATATTAAAAGATAATTTAGAAAAAAAACACAGCATCGAAGCTCCGAAAGTATTAAATCTATTAATATTATTAGAAAAATTTATAATATTGTTTAAAGGTTTCATAAACTATTTAAAAATAATTATTTACTTTGCTACCACTTATTTTTTCGCAAAATTTACTAAAACAAAAAAAAAAGAACTACCTACTGGTGAAGTTTATCTTTTTCATGATTTGATCAATACATCCAATTTTAATCGGACTGCTGTTCAAGGTCGTATTTTTGGTGATTACCCAAATTGGCTTATCAGTGAAAAAAAAAATGTGAAAACTTTACCTTGGTTTTATAGAGATCTAAAAAATAAAAAAAATATTTATAAAAATTTAAGGTCAAAAAACTCATTCATACCAGAGGATTGGTTGAGTATTTCTGATTATTTTAATTCTATATTTGATTCCATTAAGTCTGCGTTTACAATTAATGATAAAATCAACTACCCAGGTGTAAACCTTGTTAATTTAATAAAAGTTGAGAAGTTATTAACACTTAGTAGTAAGTCATCAATTTATCTGAGATACATACCGGCATTAAAAAAGTGGAGCAAGAATCTAACGTCTCTTATTTTTTTGGACAATTATCAGAATCAAATTTTTGAGCAGCCGATTAGGATTGGACTTAACAAACTTAAAATAAAAACAAAATCTATAGGTTATTATCACACCCTTCATTCAAAAAATTTTTTAGCTTATCAGTCCACTCCTAGTGAGTGGGACAGTAAATCAAAACCTGATTATGTAGCTTGCTCGAATTTTTTATGTAAAAGTATTTTAACTTCACAAGGAATACCAGAAAATAAAATTAAAGTAATTTCAGATTTTCAAAGAGAAAATTTTGCAAATTTAAATTTTGAAAAGAAGTTCAATAAAAATTTATTAATAATTTTGCCTCTTTTCCCCGAATCTAGTTACGAAATATTGACTAAAATTTCTAAAATAAAAAATTATTTAGCCAACGAGTTAGGTTTAATTATTAAAGTGAGACCGCATCCCTACGTAAAAAAAGAGAATATTTTAAAAAAATTAAAATGGGAAAGTTTGCCACCAGAATGGAGCTGGACGGTAAAAAATTTAGAAACAGACCTAAAAGAATCATATTGTATTGTGACAATGCATTCTTCGAGCGCAACAGATACAGTTATTTCTAATAATATATTAATTACTTTAAAAAGTGAACTTAATATAGGTGAAAATTTTTTAGATACTTTGGAAGACCAATTTCCAATTTTAAAAACAATATCAGAAGAAGATTTAAAAGAAAAAATTACAGAAGTTTTTTTTACAAAAATAGAATTATACAAAAGTGAATTTTTAAAAATTAAAAAAAAATTAGATCTAAGTATAGATAAAAAAAATTATCAAATTTTATCTGAGTTGAAATAATTATTTTTTAAATATATAAATTTTTTATTTAAAAATTGAAGAAAACACAAGACCACTAAAATTTACTTAATATATTTTACAATATTAATTACCTGTTCATTTAACGAACGTTAAAACCATCCTAAATAATTCATTACAACTTATTAAATATGTTTTTTCTTAAAACAGGCTCTAACAATTTAAATAAAAAAAACATAATATTTATAGAAAATTTTAGGCTCCTTAACAAAAAAATAAAAAATAAATAATTATGATTTGACTTCTTGGTGCAGGTAAAAAAAAGTTCAAGATATAAGAGAAATTTTTTATAAATCCTATTGTTTTACTAAATCCTATTATTTTACTAAATCTGACTGGACTGCAGACTGGATGTCAAAATTAGACAATATCAGAACATGATATTATGTTGACAGTTTAAAGGTAGAATTGTATACATGTTCAATAATTGAACTATGAAAAATAAAATAGACCATTTTGAGGTTCTAAGAAAAATAAACAAAAAACCTAATTATTCCCAGAGAAAACTTGCAAAAGAACTTGGTTTTAGTTTAGGCAAGTTAAATTACTCTCTGAAAGCATTAAAAGCCAAAGGTTTAGTTAAAGCAGAAAATTTTAAAAAAAATCCTGACAAATTGAATTACATTTACTTACTCACACCAAAAGGATTGTCTGAAAAAACTAGACTAACAATTGATTTTATGAAACGAAAAATGAGAGAATATGACGAACTAAAAAAAGAATTAAAAAAAACAAAATAAAAATTAATTTTAATCAAATGACTTTCATAATGATTATTAAAATTTTTTCAATTAAAATGAGTTTTTAAATTAATAAAAATGATTAAAGATTTTATAAAAAATACGGACAAAAAATTATTTTTTGGAATTTTAAAAAAAATTAAAAATCAATTTGACAATATTGAACAATTTTTTTTTCATAAAAGATTTATAAATAAATTATCAAAAAAAACTGAATTAAAAAACTTAACTTTTTTAAACAATGATAAAAAAAATAGCCTATCTAAGCTATGTGAAACTTATGGCTCAGATAAGGGCTATATTGATTTTGATAAAGAAAATATATGGCCTTGGAAACCACATACCTATACAAATATTTATGATAACCTTTTCAATCACTGTCGTGAAAATGTAAAATTAGTTTTTGAATGTGGAATAGGAACTACCAACAAGGATATACTTTGTAACATGTCATCCGGTGGGAAACCTGGCGCCTCACTACGAGTCTGGAAAGATTATTTTTCAAATGCTGAAATTTTTGGAGCTGACATAGATAAAAATATTCTCTTATCTGAAGATAGAATTAAAACTTTTTATGTAGATCAGCTTGATGCAAATTCAATAAAACAAATGTGGTCATCAATAAATAAGAAAAATTTTGATTTAATAATTGACGATGGCTTACACGACTATGAAGCTGCTAAAAGTCTTTTTTTTGCTTCTTATAGCAAGTTAAAAAAGGGGGGAATTTACATTATTGAAGATGTAAAAAATACTTATTTTGAAAAACTTTTTGATTCACTCAGTGAATTTAGCCCTGAAGGCATAGTGTTGTTTGATAAAAATCAATTTTGGTTTGGTAATAACTTAATAATTGTAAGGAAAAAATAAAATGTACAATTATAAAAAACTAAGGAAAATACATTTTAATTCATCAGTAATTAAATTTAAGAAAAGTTCCAATATAGACATATCCAATTGGTCCAAGAATCCTTATACTTTTTTAAAAGCTAGACTTTTTATTGAGATCGCCGCAATTATTGTTTTTTTTCTTCAGTTCACAAAGATAACTCCAAATTTTGTTACAGGTTTTTATATTTTTTTGGGTTTTTTAAGCGGGTTATTTTTAGCATCAAATAATGATGCATTAATTTTAACTGCTGTATTACTATTAATTTTCAAAAATATAATTGATTGGTGTGATGGTCTTTTAGCTAGAATTAAAAAAATGACCTCGAATCTTGGGGATACGTTAGATAGATGGGGATCTGCAGTGGGTTACAATAGTTTTGTACTTGGATTTGGATTTTATTTATACAATGAGAGTCAAAACAAATATTTTATAATAATTGTAATTTTAATAATGTTTTTAAAATCAATCGATTTGAAAGATTATGTTTATCACCTCGTAGGTTATAAAATTTTTAAAGATAAAAATGTACAAAAAATTTTAAGCTCAATTAACATAAAACAAAAATCTAAGAATATAATTAAATATACAAAATTTGATAAATATAAAAATTTTATTATAGCATTTTTAGACGACAGTAGATCACGCGTTGTCGACACGATAGCAGTTTTAATTTTTATTGATCATTTCTATATTAATGTAAATTTTTTACCATATATTTTTTATTTTATTTTTTTTAAAATTTTTTTATTCTTTCTTGGCGGGGTTTACATTACTTGTTTTAGAAATTATGTATTTAAGAAATGACAATGAGATATTTATATTAAAAAATGAAATCGTATAAAAAATATTTTAAAGGGAAAAAAGTAATCATAACAGGACATACAGGATTTAAAGGTAGTTGGCTAACATTGTGGCTTCAAGGCCTAGGAGCAGAGATACTAGGTGTGTCTTCAGGTATTCCCACAACTCCGTCACATTATGATTTATTAAATATAAAACGATTTATTAAATCTAAAATAATTAATATTCAAAACTTAAAATTATTAAAAAAAACTATTAAGGAATTTGAGCCAAATTATATTTTTCATTTAGCGGCGCAATCTATAGTAAAAAAATCATACAATGACCCAGTCGAAACATGGAAAACAAATCTTTTAGGCAGTTTAAATGTTTTGGAATCTATAAGAAGTTTGAAATTTAAAAAAAAACTTGTTGTTGTGTTAATTACCAGTGACAAGGCTTACAAAAATTTTGAAACAAAAAGAGGTTATGATGAAAAATCTTCACTCGGTGGTATAGACCCTTATGGTGCGTCTAAATCAGCAACAGAAATTTGCATTCAGTCCTACATAAAATCTTTTTTTAAAAAAAAAAATAACAATGTTTTTATTGGGATTGCTAGAGCTGGGAACGTAATAGGAGGTGGCGACTGGTCTGACTATAGACTTTTACCAGACTGTATAAGAGCTTGGATTGTTAAAAAAAAAGTTACAATTAGAAATCCAAACTCCACAAGACCTTGGCAACATGTTTTAGATGTATTGAATGGCTACATTTGTCTAGCAACTAAATTAAGTTCAAATAAAAATTTGCATGGAGAAGCATTTAATTTTGGACCAACTTCAAGTAAAAATCTAAAAGTTATTGATATATTAAAAATTAGTAAATCTATTTGGCCGAAAATAAAATGGTCTATAAAAAATAAAAAAAATTTCTTTGAAAATAATTTACTACAGCTTAATAGTAATAAAGCTAAAAAAATTCTTGATTGGAAGTGTGTATTTACAAGTAAACAAGCAATAAAAGTAACAATAGATTGGTACAAAAAATATTCTTTAAAAGAAAATATTTTAAATGTATCTAAAAATCAAATAAATCAATTTAAAGATAAAAATTCTAGTGAAAAATATTAAAAAAATTTTTACATATTTAAATAAGTACTATAAAAAAAAATATAATAATTTAATATTTGATTTAAGTTACAGAAGTACATGTGACACTATTTTTTTTAATAACAATAAAAATGACTAACCCAAAAAAAATTGTTATTGTGGGTGGTACGGGATTTTTTGGATATCATTTATCTAAAAAATGTATAAAAAAAAAATGGACTGTTATTAGCTTATCGAGAAAAAAACCAAAAAAAATAAGACTAATAAAAAATGTGAAATATAAATTAGTCAATATTCTTGATATTAATCACTTAAGCAAAGTAATAAAAAAAATCCACAAAGTAGACTATGTGGTTAATTTTGGAGGAGAAGTAAATCACAAGAAAAGAAAAGAAACACTTCAAACACATCATATAGGTACGATTAATATTTCTAATTTATTCCTTAAAAAAAAAATAAAAAAATTTATTCAAGTTGGCAGCTCAATGGAATATGGACGCTCACACTCGCCGCAACATGAAAATATTAATGTGAAACCAATTTCTAATTACGGCAAAGCCAAAGCCTACGCCACAAAACATGTATTAAACTTATATAAAAATTATTTATTCCCAGCTATTGTTGTGCGACCGTACCAAGTATATGGAACTCATCAAGATATTAATAGATTTATACCTTTCATTATTAAAAACTGCATTAAAGATAATAAATTTCCGTGCTCAAATGGAAAGCAATATAGAGATTTTTTATACATCGAAGATTTTATTAATTTTATAATAAAGTGCTTAACAGCAAAAAATGTGAATGGACTTATCTTTAATGTCGGCGCTGGAAAGCCTAAGAAAATTTTGAATATTATAAATTTGATAAAAAATAAATGTAAACTAGGAAGTCCATTGTTGGGAAAAATTAAACTTAGAAAAGATGAAAACTTAACAACTTATCCGAGTATAAAAAAAGCCTTTAAGTTTTTAAATTGGAAACCAAAGACGAGTTTAGAGATTGGCTTAAACAAGACAATTAGTTATTATAAAAAACCTTATCTTTTATGAAAGTAATAATATTAGCCGGTGGATTTGGAACACGTTTAGCCGAGTACACTAAAACCATACCTAAACCAATGGTGAAGATAGCCGGTAAACCAATAATTTTAAGAATAATAGAACATTATGCGAAATATGACTTTAAAAATTTTTATGTTGCCGCGGGTTATAAAAGTAAAATAATAAAAAATTATTTTAAAAAATTTAAAAAATCAGGTGAGGCATTTAATTATAAAATTTCTAATAAAAATATTAAAATAACGATTGTTGACACAGGCCTAAATACGTTTACCGGAGGTAGATTAAAAAGAATGGAAAAATTTTTATCAGAAGATGAAAATTTTATGTTTACTTACGGAGATGGACTAAGTGATATTAACTTAAAAAAATTATTAAAATTGCATTTAAGCAAAAAAAAATTAGTTACATTAACGGCAGTTAGACCACCAGCAAGATTTGGTGAATTAATTTTAAATAAAAATATAGTTTCCTCATTTAAAGAGAAGCCACAAACAACCCAAGGATGGATTAATGGAGGTTTTTTTGTTGCCCAAAAAAAATTTTTAAAATTAATTAGCTCCGACAAAACTATATTAGAAAAGGAACCTTTAGAAAAAGCAACAAAATTAAAAAATTTGGTAGCTTATATGCACACTGGATTTTGGAAATGTTTAGATGTCAAAAGAGATAGAGATGTACTTAATAATATTTATAAAAAAAAATAACCACTTTAATAATATAACTATTAAAAATTAAAAAATGTCACAAAAATTAAAAGTAAGCATTATAATGAACTGCCATAATGGTGCAGCATATTTAGAAGAGTCACTGACGAGTATTTTGAAACAGTCATACAAGCAATGGGAGTTAATATTTTTTGACAATAAGTCTGATGATAATAGTAAAAAAATTTTTTTATCCTTTAAAGACAAAAGATTAAAATATTTTTATTCTTCAAAATTTATAAATTTATATAGAGCAAGAAATCTTGCTATTGAAAAATCGAAAGGTCAATTTATCGCTTTTTTAGATACCGATGATCTTTGGGTTAAAGACAAACTTGAAAAGCAAATTAAAAAAATGAAACATGATAATACTAATTTTTTGTATTCGAATTATTATATAAAAAATAATAATAAAGTAATTGTTGCGTTCAAAAAGAAAAAACCAGAAGGATTTATAACTAATAAGTTAATTGGTTTAAACTTCATTGGAATTTTAACAGTAATTTTTAAAAAAGAAATTTTAATAAAACATAAAATTAAATTTAACAATACATATAATATCATAGGAGATTTTGATTATTTTGTTCACTTGAGTAAAAGAATCAGATTTTCCTACCTTCACGAGCCCCTAGCAATTTATAGAGTACACAAAAAAAATTTCTCTCTTTTGAATACAGATTTATATTTGAAAGAATTAACAATGTGGCAAAAAATGAATAAAAAAAAATTTAAGAAGGAGATATTTCAAAAATTTATTTTAAATAGAAAATATATTACAATTAAAGTACACATAATTAATCGTAGATATAAAAAAGCTTTACTGAAATTTATGAAATATCCTTTTTCTTTGAAAAAAATTAAATTATTTACAATGTTTTTATGGCCAAAAAAACACCTTACTTTATAAAACAAATGTCGAAGATTATGATAAAAATTTAGGGCCTTTAGCTCAATAGTAGAGTGCTCGCTTGACATGCGAGAGGTAGTAGGAGCGTAACCTACAAGGCCCACCACAAAAATTAATACTGTTTACATTTGTCTAAAAAAAATTTATAAAGTTATCGCCTGGTAATTATTGCGAAGGGGCCACACCCGATCCCATTCCGAACTCGGAAGTAAAGTCCTTCAGCGCCAATGGTACTTTGTCTTAAGGCACGGAAGAGTAGGACATTGCCAGGCTAAAATTTTAATTTATGAAAATAGCTAGTTCACTAAAATCATTAAGAAAAAGGGATCTCAATTCAAAAATTGTTAAACGTAGAGGTAAAATCTACGTTATAAATAAAAAAAATCCTAGATACAAAGCTCGTCAAGGTTAATTGAATGAGTGAACAGGAACACAAAAATACGTGGAATGGTTTCACTAAGCTCATTTTATTTGGAACACTTGCGGTAATTTTACTCTTAGTTATTTTAGCTATAACGTTACTTTAAGTCTATAATCAAAAAAAATGATAGTCGGATCAATAAAAGAAAATATTAATTTAGAAAAAAGAGTTTCGATTACTCCTGAAACTGCAAAAAATATTATTGCCTTAGGTTTAAGCATTAATTTAGAAAAGAGTTATGCCGTTCATTTAGGAATAGAGGATAAACAATACGAGAAAACAGGTGTAAATTTTTTTGGTAGTGCAAATGAAGTGATGAATAACTCTAATTTAATATTAAAAGTTAATTGTCCAACTGATGAAGAGATCAAAGCTGTGAAAGAAAAAACTATTCTTATTGGTATATTTAATCCATCAAAAAATGAGAGTAAACTTAAGGATATTATTAAAAAAAATATCAATATTTTTTCACTTGAACTTTTGCCGCGAATCTCGAGAGCTCAATCAATGGATGTTCTCTCTTCTCAATCTAATTTAGCTGGTTATAGAGCTGTAATAGAATCTATTTATGAATTTGAAAAAGCAGTTCCTATGATGATGACAGCTGCAGGAACAGTACCTGCAGCTAAAGTGTTAGTTATCGGAGCAGGAGTTGCAGGCCTACAAGCTATTGCGACAGCTAAAAGATTAGGGGCAATAGTATCTGCAACAGATGTTAGAGCTGCATCAAAAGAACAGGTCGAGAGTCTAGGAGGAAAATTCTTAATGGTAGAACAAGAAGAAAATTTAGAAACCGTAGGTGGTTATGCAAAGGAAGCAAGTGAAGAGTTTAAGAAAAAACAGGCTGATCTTTTAAAAGAAGCAATGATTAAAAACGACATAGTAATTTGCACTGCTCTTATACCTGGAAGACCTGCGCCAAGAATTTTAAATGAAGAACTTGTGGAATTAATGAAACCAGGCTCGATCGTGTATGATTTAGCAGCTGAACAGGGTGGTAATGCAGCTTACTCAGAAGTTGATAAAATTAATATCATAAATGGAATAAAAATAATTGGAATTAAAAACCTAATGAATAAACTGCCATCAACAGCTTCAAGTTTATATGCAAAAAATTTGTTTAGTTTTGTAAGAAATCTTTATAGCAAAGAAAAAAAAAAATTTAATATTAATTTAGAAGATGAAATTATTTCTAAAACACTAATTAAAAATTAAAATTATGGAAATTGACCCTTTTATATTTAGACTTAGCATTTTTATCCTTTCAATATTTATAGGGTACTTTGTTGTCTGGAGCGTTACGCCATCTCTTCACACTCCTTTAATGTCTGTAACTAATGCAATCTCTTCAGTAATAATAGTCGGAGCTATTATTGCATCATTCAGCTCCTTAAATGGGAGCAATATATCTTTTTCAAACATATTAGGATTTATTGCAGTTACTCTAGCAGCTATTAATATTTTTGGTGGTTTTTTAGTTACACAAAGAATGTTGCAGATGTACAAAAAAAAGAAAAAAGAAAATAAATAATGTCAGCTAATCTTTCTTCACTACTATTTTTAATGACTGGAGTGCTATTTATTCTTGCGTTGAGAGGACTGTCATCACCTGAAACTTCAAGAATGGGAAATTTTTTTGGTATAGTAGGCATGATTCTTGCGATAGTAGTTTCTATTTTATCCGTAAACATTTTTTTTAGTAATTTAATTTACTTTATAATCGCACTTTCTATTGGTGGTATAATAGGCGGTATTATAGCATTCAAAATTCCAATGACCGCAATGCCACAACTTGTTGCCGGTTTTCATAGCTTAGTAGGACTTGCCGCTGTACTAGTTGCTGTATCTGCCTACTATAGCCCAGATTCTTTTGGACTTGGTACTTTTCAAAATATTAAAACAGCAAGTATTATTGAGATGGGACTAGGAGTATCAATTGGAGCGATAACTTTTACAGGCTCAATAATTGCTTTTATGAAGCTCCAAGGTTTAATGTCTGGATCACCAATCGTTTTTCCTGGGCAGCATTACTTAAATGCCTTATTAGGAATTTTAATAATATCATTGATTGGTTACTTGATCATAAATCAATCTACACAAATTTTTTGGATGTTAATTATAGCTTCATTGCTTATTGGATTTTTGATTATAATACCAATTGGTGGCGCAGATATGCCAGTTGTAATATCAATGCTTAATTCTTACTCAGGTTGGGCAGCCGCAGGAATTGGATTTACATTAGAAAATACCGCATTAATAATTACTGGCGCATTAGTAGGGTCATCTGGTGCAATTCTTTCTTATATAATGTGTAAAGGTATGAACAGGTCTTTTCTAAATGTTATACTAGGTGGATTTGGAACCGACAGTTCATCAAACAATACAAAAGAAACATCGGAACAAAAACCTGTTAAAAGTGGCAATGCGGAAGATGCAGCTTTTTTAATGAAGAACGCTTCTTCTGTAATAATTGTTCCAGGTTATGGAATGGCTGTAGCCCAAGCACAACATGCTCTTAGAGAAATGGTAGATAAATTAAAAAAAAATGACGTTAAAGTAAGTTATGCCATTCATCCTGTTGCTGGAAGAATGCCAGGACACATGAATGTATTGTTAGCAGAAGCAAATGTTCCTTACGATGAAGTTTTTGAACTTGATGATATCAATAATGATTTTGCCAATACAGACGTAGCTTATGTGATTGGAGCAAATGATGTTACTAATCCTGCTGCAAAAACAGACCCTAAGAGTCCAATTTTTGGAATGCCAGTATTAGATGTCGAAAAGTGTAAGTCTGTTTTATTTATAAAAAGAAGTATGTCCCCCGGTTATGCGGGTGTAGACAATGAGTTGTTTTATCGAGATAATACCTTAATGCTATTTGCCGATGCAAAAAAAATGACAGAAGATATAGTCAAACACTTAGATTAATGAAAACAAAAATATTTTGTGACAGCGCTGACTATCCCACAATAAAGTTTTTTAACAACAAACCAATTGTTGATGGCTTCACAACTAATCCAAGCTTAATGAGAATCTCAGGCGCTAAAAATTACAAAGAATATTCTCTTAAAATTTTAAAAATATGTAAAAAAAAACCAATATCATTTGAGGTGTTTGCTGACGATCAAAAAGAAATGCTTAAACAAGCTTATAAAATTAATACCTGGGGTAAAAATGTTTATGTAAAAATACCAGTTGTAAATTCAAAGGGACAATTTATGGGATCAGTCATAAAGGAGCTAAGTTCAAAAGGCATAAAATTAAATATTACAGCAATTTATTCTTTTGAGCATGTAAAAAAGATATTTAAATGTTTAGACAAAAAAACAAAATCAATTATATCAATTTTTGCTGGCAGAATGGCTGACAATGGCAAAGACCCATTACCAATCTTTAAAAAAAGTATTACATTAGTTAAAAAACATCAAAATATAGAAGTACTGTGGGCTAGCACTAGAGAAGCATATAATTTTATTCAAGCAAAGCAATTGGACTGCAACATTATAACAATGCCACCGAAAATAATTAACCAAATTAATTCATTTGGAAAAAGCTTAAATAAATTAACACTTGAAACTGTTAAAGGTTTTTTAAGTGACAGCAAAAAATCTAAATTTGAACTTTAAGAGGCTTTAGATTTTCTTTTTCTATCGTTAGGATTCAACATAGACTTTCTAAGTCTAAGAGATTTTGGGGTAATTTCTAACGCTTCATCAGTATTTAACATACTCAATTGTTCAGCAATTGACATTTTTCTTACAGGTGTCAGAACTACGTTCTCATCCGTCCCTTGAGTTCTCATATTTGTCAATTGTTTTCCTTTCATGACATTTATCTCAAGGTCACCGCTTTTTGATGACAGACCTACAATCATACCTTCGTAAACTGCATCATTATGGGTAACAAACATTTCTCCTCTTGCTTGGAGATTAAATATAGCGAATGCTACCGCCTTACCAGAAGCCATTGAAATCAAAGCTCCGTTTCTTCTGCCCTCAAGATCTCCAGTATATTTTCCAAAAGAATGAAATATTCTATTAATCACACCATTTCCTTTTGTTAATGTCAAAAATCTGCTTGTATAACCCATTAATCCTCTTGTTGGGGCGTGGAAAATTAAACGTTTTTTATCTTTTCCTGTATCTTTGAGGTCTACTAGTTTTCCTTTTCTTCTATTCATTGAATCTATAACTTTTGAAGAATGTTCTTCGTCTAAGTCCATTGTGATTTCTTCAATAGGTTCTAGTTTGTTTCCAGAATCATCTTTTTGAAACAAGACCTTTGGTGGACTTACAGTCATTTCAAATCCTTCTCGTCTCATCTGTGTTAATAAAATTTCTAGCATTAGTTCACCTCTACCACTTATAACAAAAGCATCTCTATTTACATTCTCTCCAAATGTAATGCCTACATTGTTTTCTGCTTCTAACATCAATCTGTCTCTTATTTGTGTACTAGTTAATTTTTTTCCTTCTGTTCCTGCTAAAGGAGAACTATTTACTGTAACTGTAATTGACATAGTTGGAGGATCGATTGGTGTAGCGCTAATTGGTTCATTTACTTCTAAATCACAAATAGTATCAGCAACATTAGCTTTTTCTAATCCAGCAACAATAACAATATCACCAGCTTCACCAACTTCAATGGGAACTCTTTTTGTGCCTTCATATCTAAAAATTTTTGTTAGTCTTCCCTCATCAACTTTTTCACCTTTAAGATTTATAGCTTTAATTCTCTGATTGGCTTTTGCTGTACCTTGAGATATTTTTCCAACTAAGCTTCTTCCTAAGAAACTGTCAGCATATAAAAGAGTAGAAAGCATAGCGAAAGGTTTTTCCTTATCTAGTTTTGCTGGCTTAACATGAGCCAAAACTAAATCTAAAATTGGATGAAGATTTTCTCTTGGCCCATCAATCTCTTTACTTGCCCATCCAGATCTTCCACTTGCATAAAGAACTGGGAAATCTAATTGTTCTTCATTAGCATCTAAGCTCACAAATAAATCAAAAGTTTCATCTAAAACTTCACTGGCTCTTTGATCGGCTTTGTCTAATTTGTTTATTATTACAATAGGTTTAAGTCCTTGTTTTAAAGCTTTTGATAAAACAAACTTTGTTTGTGGCATTACACCTTCGGCTGAGTCTACAAGCAACAAAGCTCCATCTGCCATAATCAAAACTCGTTCAACTTCAGCAGCAAAGTCTCTGTGGCCAGGCGTATCTATTATATTAATTCTAGAGTCTTTCCATTCAACAGAGGCAGGTTTTGCTAAAATTGTAATTCCTCTTTCTTTTTCGAGCTCACCCGAATCCATTACTCTTTCCTCAACAACTTCATTATCTCTAAATGAACCACTTTGCTTCATTAGATTATCAATCATAGTAGTTTTACCATGGTCGACGTGGGCAATAATTGTAATGTTTCTAATATCTTTAGTCATTTTTTTTGGTTGCGGGGGTAGGATTTGAACCTACGACCTTCAGGTTATGAGCCTGACGAGCTACCAGACTGCTCCACCCCGCGATAAAACTTAAGTTTTTTTTAAGTTCGTCGCTTGAAGTTTATTGTTTTCATTTTTTATTTCAAATTCAAGTTGCTGTTCTTCTTTTAAAGTTTTTAATTTAGATTCTTCTAAAGCAGAAACATGTAAAAAAATGTCTTTATTAGTTTCGTCTTCTGTAATGAACCCATAACCTTTTTTCGAATTAAACCATTTAACCTTACCTGTCGGCATACAAGACCTTTTAATTTTAATTAAGCTAGATTCTATTTTTAAGCTTTTGAAGTTTTTTAACCCTTTTAACATTTTCTTCAGTAAGTCTCTTTTTTTTTTCAGAGGGTTTTTCGTAAACACTTTTCATTTTTACTACTTTAAAAAAACCTTCTTTCTGAAGTTTTCTTTTTAAAACTCTTAAAGCTTGTTCTACGTTGTTATCTTTTACTTCTATTTTAATAAAATACTCCTGTTAAATTTAGTTCGCTACGTAACATCTTAGTTATAGATTGTCTAGTTTGAAGTAGATTAGTTTTAAAGTTTTTTAGGAATTTTGTTTATTAGCTTCTGCTACAGATTTCAATTTTTCCTCTTTAATTTTAGCTTTTTTTTCTCTTTCAACCCTTCGTTTCGCTTTTTCTAAAGATTCCTCAAATATATTTTGAGAGCATAACCCTAGTATCACAGGATCTTTAGGTCTTAAATTTGAAAAGTTCCAATAACTTCTTTTTCGGATTAATGATACTGTCCCTTTTGTGCTACCAACAAGTTTTGAAATTTGCCCATCAGTAAACTCTGCATAATTTTTTAAAAGCCATAAAGCTGCATCAGGTCTATCCTGTCTTTTTGAAAGAGGTGTGTATTTCGGTTTTTTTCTTTCTTTAACTTGAACTTCTTCCGCACGTTCTACTAGATTTAAATTTCTATCGGGTTCCTTTGAGCAAAGATTAATTTCTTCTCTTGAAAGTTGTCCTGCAAGTATTGGATTGTATGCCTTAATGCCTTTAGCAACATCTCCGTCAGCTATTCCTTTAATTTCTAGTTCATGTAAATTACAAAAATTAGCAATTTGTTTAAACGTTAATGTGGTGTTTTCTACAAGCCAAACAGCAGTAGCTTTTGGCATAAAGGGAGTTTCAGACATAAATTTATTTCTTACTTATAAGATCGGCAAATTTTTTATTATATTTACTAACACGTCCTTTATCTAAAATTTTTTGTGTTCCACCTGTCCATGCTGAATGAGATTTAGGATCAATATCTAGTTTCATAACATCATTTTCTTTGCCCCAAGTAGACTTTGTTTCAAACTCACTTCCATCAGTCATAACAACTTTAATTTTATGGTAGCTTGGATGTATTTCTTTTTTCATGGATGGTCTTTTATCGTATAAGATTAAATTACTCAATATTTTTTTTTATTAATGCAGCTTTAAGTTCATCTTGGATGCTCGAGTTAGTGGCAAGAACATTCCTTTTTGTTGAGTTTATCGTTTCGGGCTTCATAAATTCAATGAATCCTCCTGCTTCTTTTAAAATTACAATTCCTGCCGCTATGTCCCAGTAATTTAATTCCCATTCCCAATATGCATCAAATCTACCCGCTGCAACATAACTCATACCAAGAGCAGCACTTCCAAATTTCCTAACAGGTGCATCCACTAAATTAGAAATTTTAATATATTCTTGAAAAGTATCATTTTTTTTCGGACTATTAAATTTAGGACCACCGGTCATCAAAATTGAATTTTTTAACTTATTTTTTTTTGAAACTCTTATTCTTGAATTATTAAAGAAAGCACCAGAACCTTTCTCAGCAAAAAAAGTTTCATCTTTAATTGGATCAAATATCAATCCACAAACTATCTCTCCTTTTTCTTCGTAGCCAATAGAAATTGCAAAGTGGGGGATACCATTTAAAAAATTAAGCGTCCCATCTATAGGATCAATAATCCACCTATGATCTTTATTTTCTTTATTAATTTCTCCAATTTCTTCGCTCAATATTCCATAATCTGGATGTGCTTTTAATAGTTCTTCTATAATTATTTTTTCTGTTCTTTTGTCAGCAGCAGTAACAAAATCACCCGGACCTTTAGTTGAAACCTGAAGTTTTTCAATTTCACCAAAATCTCTAATTAAAGACTTAGACGCTTTCATACAGGCGTTATAAATCACAGTCATGCGAGGCGAGTTTAATCTCATTAGTTGACCTTTTTTACGTATTCTAATGTTCTTGTATCAAGAATTATTTTGTCACCAGACTCAACAAAAGGTGGAACATTAATTTTTAATCCATTATCTAAAGTAGCAGGCTTATAAGAGGAAGCTGCTGTTTGACCTTTTATCGCTGCGTCAGTAACATCAATGATACACTCAACATTATTTGGAAGGCTAATGGATAAGGGTTCTTCGTCCATGAAAGAAATTGACACCTCTAGATTTTCTTTTAAAAGCTTAAACTTTCCCTCTGTTAAAGATTTTGAAATTGAAATTTGTTCAAATGTTTTGTTGTCCATAAAATGACAATTTTCATCATCAAAGTATAAAAAGTTAAATTTTTTTTCTTCTAATTCTGCTTTCTCAACAGTTTCACTTGATCGAAACCTCTCATTTAACTTTGTTCCTTTTGTAATACTTTTAAGTTCAACCTGATTAAACGCCCCTCCTTTACCAGGTTTTACATGCTGTGCTTTAAGAACATTCCAGTAATCATTTTTGTGTTCAATAATCATTCCGGGTTTAACTTCTACAGCTGATATTTTCATTTATTTAAACTTTTTTATCGCAGCTTCTGGCTTTAAAAATGGGTTATTCCAAATAAAAGTCGATATTGCAATATAATTCGCTCCTGCATTAATTAATTTTTTATAATTTTTATCAGTAATTCCACCTATTACAATGATTGGTTTTTTTATATTTTTTTTAGCCCAAAATAATATTTTTAAATCTGCTTTTTTAGCATTTGGCTTAAGACCTGATTTAAAAAAAGATCCAAAAGCAAGATAATCAGCTTTGTCTTTAGAGGCTTTTAAAGCGAGCCTTCTAGAATTGTGGCAAGTAACTCCTATAATTTTTTTTTTAATATCTCTTCTTGCTGAGACAACTGTATTATCAAGTTGACCAATATGACAGCCGTCAGATCCAATTTTTTTTGCTAATTTTGAGTCATCATTAATTATGAATTTAACTTTATATTTTTTAGTAATTTTCTTTATTTTTTTTGCAATCTTTATAATTAACTTTTTAGGTGTCTTTTTTAACCTTAGTTGAAAAAAAAATACTTTTTTTGATGATAAAACTTTTTCTAAATCTTTATAAAAACCAGAATAAATCTTATTAGGGGATATTAAATAAATTAATTGCTTCAAATTTCTAGCGCTTGAGACCATTCACCTTTAGAAGCGAGTCCATTCATTTTTGCCCTATGGTTAAAAACATCATGAATAGCTTTTGTGTTACTCATTTCTTTTGACCAAGTTTTTAAAGCGCTTTGTTGCAAAGCTCTTCCGTAAGAATAGGTAATAAGAAAATTAGTGTCATTTATTTTGTTTATTGCATCTAAATTATTCGTTGCTGTTTGTTCTGATTGGCCACCAGATAAAAATGCTATTCCCGGTACATTACTTGGAACATTCTTCTTTAAGCAGTCTAATGTTTTTTTAGCTATCTCTTCTGATGTTATTTTTTTAGAATTTTTAAATCCAGGCACAACCATATTTGGTTTTAACACAATACCTTTGAGTGAAACTTTCTGAATCGCTAATTCATTGAAGCACTCATTTAAAACATCAGTTGTTACCTTGTAGCAAGTGTCAATATCATGATCTCCATCCATTAAAACTTCTGGCTCAACAATAGGAACCATATTAGCCTCTTGAACCAACGCAGAGTATCTTGCTAATACTTGAGCGTTAGTTTTAATGCTTTGAACTGATGGATAATTTATTCCAATGTTGTAAACAGCTCTCCATTTAGTAAACCTTGCACCAAGTTTGCTATATTCACTTAATCTTTCTCTTAGTCCATCCAATCCCTCTGTAACAGTTTCCTCTGGCGAACCAGCTAATTTTTTTACTCCTTTGTCTACTTTAATTCCCACGACACAGTTATTTTTTTCAATTAATTCAGGTACAGAAATACCTGTGCTTGTTTTTTCTCTGATAGTTGTATCAAAGAGAATAACACCACCAATATAGTTTTTCATTGCATCTGAGGTAAAAAGCGTTTCTCTAAAATTTAATCTATTTTTATCATTACACTCAACACCAACACTACTTAGTCTTTTATCCATTGTGCCAGTACTTTCGTCTGCAGCTAGTATACCCTTTCCTTTGGCACACATTTTTTTTGCAATTTCTTCTAAAGTCATTGATAGATATTTATTTTAAAACACTCAGACCAGGCAAGTCTATTCCCTCAAGATACTCTAAAAATGCACCACCTGCTGTTGATAAGTGAGTAAATGTAAGTTCAAGGCCACTATTATTTATTGCAGAAATTGTGTCACCACCGCCAAGTACAGATATTAAAGCTTTATCTTTAGTATTTTTAGAAACTTTACGAGCAATAGCATTAGTACCTAATGCAAAGTTTTTATTTTCAAAATAACCCGCAGGACCATTCCACATAACTGTATTTGAGCTGTCTATAATTTCTTCAATAATTTTTATAGTTTCTGGACCTATATCTAGAATAATATCATCCTGTTCAATAAATTTTATATCTTTCGAAATAGCCTCACCCTCAAAACTTTTTGAAACAAGACAATCCTTGGGAATTATAATATTACATTTATTTTTTTTTGCTTCCTCTAAAATTCTTTTAACTATATCCTCTGAATTATCCTCTTTTAATGATTTACCAATTTCATTTTTTTCATGTATTAAAAAATTATTAGCCATAGCGCCTACAATAACAATATTATTTGTACTTTTCATTAGATTGGAAATAACACCTATTTTAGTTGAAACTTTTGATCCACCAATAATACAAGTGACTGGATCTTTTTTATTTTTAATTAAAGAGTCGATAGCTGTTAATTCTTTTTTGAGAAGGGGCCCTGCATAAATCTCTTTTACAAATCTTGTAATGCCGTGAATAGATGCTTGTTTACGGTGAGAACAAGAGAAAGCATCATTGACATATATCTCACCAAGTTTTCCTAGTTTCTTTGAAAATTTTTCATTATTTTCAGTTTCCTCTTTAAAAAATCTTATGTTCTCTATCAAGAGAATTTCGCTTTCTTTCAAGTATGAACTTTTTGTTTGAAGATCGTCATTAATTTCTCCTGTATAAAAATACATATTTGTATTAAGCTTTTCTTTTAAATATTTATAAACAGGTAACAAAGATAAATTAGAGTCTCTCATACCTTTGGGCCTTCCTAAATGAGAAACTAAAATAACTTTTGATTTTTTCTTTACTAAGTCTTGTAAAAAAGGGAGTGCCTGTTCAATCCTAGTAGAATCCTGAATTTTTTTATTTTTTAAAGGAACGTTAAAGTCCATTCTAACAACTAGCCTTTTACCTTCAACATTAAGGTCATGAGGAAAATATTTTATTCCTTGCATATAAGTTTTAAAGATTATTTTTTAATTAATTTTTTAGTAAGTTCAACTATCTTAGCACTAGTTAAATTAAAATGATTATAAACTTCTTTGAAAGGAGCGCTTTCACCAAAAGTTTCTATACCCATGTTGTTTTTAGAATATTTTTCCCAACTACTTACGCTACTCGCCTCAATAGTAATTACAGGAACATCTTTATTAATAATTTTATTTTTATAATCATTACTTTGCTGATTAAATAATTCTTGGCAAGGCATAGAAACAACCTTTGAATCTATATGTATCTCTTTTAATTCTTTTTGTGCCTGAAGAGCCAATTCAACCTCAGAGCCCGAAGCAATTAATGTTATTGCATTAATTTGTGATGTACTTTTTACTATATAAGCACCAAGCTCACTTTTATTATCTTTCGTATGAGAAGGGTTTATGTAAGGTAATTTTTGTCTTGATAAAGCCATAGCACTTGGTGTGTTTTCACTTTTTAAAGCTAACTGCCAACATTCTAAAGTTTCATTTATATCTGCTGGTCTAAAAACATTTAAATTTGGAATAGCTCTTAATCCTGCAAGTTGTTCGATAGGCTGGTGTGTTGGGCCATCCTCTCCTAAACCAATAGAGTCGTGAGAAAATATATAAATAACTTTTAATCCCATTAACGCTGATAGTCGTATAGATGGTTTACAATAATCAGAAAAAATTAAAAAAGTTCCTCCGTACGGAATCAACCCACCATACAAAGCCAAGCCATTCATAGCCGCTGCCATACCATGTTCTCTTATTCCATAATGAATATAGTTACCGTTAAAGTCTTTTGAAGAAATAATTTTTGAGTTTTTAGTTTTAGTATTATTTGAACCGCTCAAATCAGCTGAACCACCAATAATTTCCGGAAGTAGTTTCGTCACTACTTCTATAGTCATTGACGAACACTCTCTCGTAGCTTTACTAGGTTTTTCTCTAAAATACTTTTCTTTTTCAATATTTATTAAAGAGTCAAGATTTTTTAAGTTATTATTTTCATGAATTGATTCTAATTCTTTTCTTATTTTAGAATTTTTGTTATTTAAATTTAAAGACCATTTCTTTTCTAAAGAATTTCCTCTTTCTCCAATTTTTCTCCAAGTTTTTAAAACATCTTTAGGTATTTCAAAAGGAGCATACGGCCATTTTAATTTTTTTCTAACAAGCGCTATCTCTTCATCGCCTAAAGGAGAACCGTGAGACGAAGATTTGCCAGACTTATTAGGTGAACCAAAACCAATAACTGTTTTACAAGAAATAATGTTTGGTTTTTTTGACTTTAAAGCTTTTTTTATTGCATTAGAAATTTGCTTATGATTGTGACCATTTACTTCAAGAAAATTCCAACCATAGGATTCAAATCTTTTTTTGTAGTTATCAGAAACACTTAAAGATGTAGGTCCATCTATAGATATTTTATTATTATCAAAAAACACAATTAAATTTTTTAATTTTAGATGTCCTGCTAGACTCATTGCTTCATGACTAATGCCTTCCATTAAATCTCCATCACTAGCTATGGCATATGTTTTATGATCAACAACACTTGAACTAAATTTTTTTCTATATATTTCCTCACCTATTGCTAAACCGACAGAATTACCCAAGCCTTGACCAAGAGGACCCGTTGTAGTTTCAATTCCAGAGTTTTTTTTATACTCAGGATGCCCAGCACAAATTGAATTAAGTTGTCTAAAATTTTTAAGATCATCAATAGAAAACTCTTTGTAGCCAGTCAAATAGAGCAAAGAATAAAGCAGCATAGAGCCATGCCCAGCCGATAAAATAAATCTATCTCGATTAATCCAGCTTGGGTTTTTAGGGTTAAATCTTAGGTGATCTTTAAATAGTACTGTGGCAACATCTGCCATACCCATTGGCATGCCTGGATGACCAGAATTAGCTTTTTGAACAGCGTCAATAGATAAAAATCTCACTGCATTTGCTAATTGATTTAAATTTGTAGTCAAAGTTATAAAACCTTTGTAGATTTAATTTTATGAATTAATAATATGATTTAAATGAATAATTTAACAAATAAAGAAAAAAATTTAAACAACCTTATTGAAAAAATAAGCAATCTTTCAAAGAGTTATTCACATGACTCCACAATGCCAGATAAATTGAAAAAAGAGAGAGATTATTTCTCAAGTGAAAAAAATGAACTTGAAAAAAGGCACAATGAACTTTTAAGAGAACAAAAGTATTTAAAAAGTAAAATAACTAGCTTAGAACAAGAATTAAATAACAAATCTGAGCGGCAGCAAAAATTTAGCAAAGAAATTGATGAACTCAGTCAGGAAACAGAAGAATTAGTCGAGGAAATAGATAAATGGCAAATGTAAACATTAAATTTAACAATAAAGACTATTTACTTTCCTGTGATGAGGGGCAGGAAGAGTCTTTGAAAAAACTTACAAGTTTCTTAGATAAAAAATACAACGATCTTGAAAATGAGTTAGGTAGCATCGGTGAAAACAAATTACTTTTAATTACAACAATACAAATTATAGACGACTTTTTCAATTTAAAACATAAAGTAGATTTACAGAAAAACAAACTAAATGAAATGTCTAAAAATTTTTTAGAAATGAAATTTTTAGCTATTCAATACAAAGAAAAGAAAGATATAGAAATTAATAATTTAAATGTTGAAATTGACAAACTTAAAGTAATGATCGAAGACAACAACTCTATATATGAATCTGTATTAGATAGAACCACAAAATCACTGCAGGATATTATCAGCAATACAGAGTCGAAATCCAAATTTCAGTAATGCAGCAAAAAATTACTATCAGAAAAAAAGCGTTAATTGACAGAAAGAAAAATTACTTTGAAATTTCTTCCCAGTTTTTTTTTCCATTAATAAAACTTTTAAAAAAACAAAAAAATATTAACATAAAGACTCTTTCACTTTACTATCCATCAAATTATGAGGTTAATGTATTAGGTCTGTTCCAATTAATAAAAAAATTTAAATTAAAAATTCTTCTTCCTGTTACAAAACTAAACAATCAAATGAACTTTATGGAATGGCAATATTTAGATCCTTTGAAAGTAAATAAATTTGGAATGTTAGAACCGTGTTTGACAAATAAGCCTTTAACTCCAGATTTTATGCTAGTTCCGCTTTTAGCATTTGATAAAAACAACAATAGATTAGGATATGGCAAAGGTTTTTACGATAAATTTTTAAAAAAATTTTTAAAAAATAAAAAAAAAATAACAACAATTGGCGTTGCATTTTCGTTTCAGGAATATAATAAGCTTCCAGTGTCAAATTTAGATATAAAATTAGATTACATCCTTACTGAAAAAGGTATCCAAAAATGAAAATACTAATTCTTGGTGATTTAATGGGAAATTCTGGAAAAAAAGCTATACAAGAAAATTTAAGCAGAATTATTAAAGACAAAAAAATAGACTTCACCATTATAAATGGAGAAAACGCAGCGGAAGACGGCAAAGGCATAACTAAAGATATTGCTGAAGAATTACTCAATCTTGGCGTTGATGTTATTACTTCTGGCAACCATATTTGGGATAAAAAAGAAACTGCAGAATTTATATCTAAAGAAGAAAGGTTATTAAGACCTGAAAATTTAGCAGCAGGATCACCTGGCAATGGATATGGAATTTTTTTATCCAAGAATAAAAAGTATAAAGTTGCTGTTATTAATTTGATGGGCAATGTTTTTATGAAAAAAACTGAAGATTTATTTATTGCAGCAAAAAACTTACAAAGTAAAATTAAATTAAAAGAAAGTGCAGATTTTATAATAGTTGATCTACATGGAGAGGTAACAAGTGAAAAAATGGCCATGGGCCATTATTTCGATGGCAAAGCCACAGCTGTAGTCGGTACACACACGCATGTACCAACAGCAGATACAAGAATTTTAGATAAAGGAACGGCCTATCAAACAGATATTGGAATGTGTGGAGATTACAACTCAGTGATCGGAATGAATAAAGAAAATTCAATTATGAAATTTTTAAATGACACTAAAGCAGAAAAGCACTTTACTGCTATAGGTCAATCAACACTTTCTGGAATAATTGTTGAAGCAGATATCACAACAGGCTTAGCAAATAAGATTGAAAGATTTATATACGGAGGAGTTTTAAATAATTAATATGGCAGGTCATTCACATTGGGCTGGAATTAAACACAAAAAAGGTAAGCAAGATAAAGAAAGATCTAAAATCTTTGCTAAGCTGTCTCGAGAAATTACTGTTGCTGCAAAACTTGGTGCAAAAGACCCTGTCAGCAACCCAAGACTCAGAGCTGCGATTCAGGCGTCAAGAGAAGCCAATATGCCAAAAGAAAATATTACTCGTGCAATTAGTAAGTCACAAATAGATATAAATAAAAATTACGAAAGTCTAAGATATGAAGGTTTTGGCCCACATAATATTGCTTTAATTATTGAAACATTGACAGATAATAAAAACAGAACAGCTTCTAACATAAGAACAATCTTACAAAAAAGTGGTGGAAGATTAGGTGAAACAGGATCCACATCACACAATTTTTTTTCTTGTGGTATTTTACATGTAGCAAAAAATAAAATTTCTGATGAAAAAATTCTTGATTTATCAATTAATGCTAATGCTAAAGATTGTTTCAGTAACTCAGAATATCATGAAATTTTAACAGAAAGAGAAGATTTCTATAAAATAAAAAGTGAAATTGAAAAAAATATAGATAGTTTTCTTTATTCTGGCATAGAGTGGAGGCCACAAATTTATTTAAATGTTTCTAGAAAAGAAAGTGACGCAGTTATTAAAGTACTTGAGTCTTTAGAAGAGGATGATGATGTGCAGAATACATTTGTAAACTGCAATATTCATATAGATTAACAAATGAGAATTATAGGTATTGACCCAGGCCTTAGCGGGGGAATTGCAATTTTAGAAGATAACAAAGTACAAGAAATGTTTGATATGCCAGTTATGGCTGACGGGAAAAAAAATAAAAGACAACTTAACAGTGCTTTTCTAGCTCAATTAATTAAAGATAATATTAAAGATTTTGAAAATACAGTTATGGTTGTAGAGCAAGTAAATGCAATGCCAGGCCAAGGAGTTACTAGTATGTTCAATTTTGGTCAAACTTTTGGTGCCATAAAAGGTATTTGCGCAGCTCTAGGCCTACCTATTTTTTTTGTCAGGCCAGCAAAATGGAAAAAACATTTTGAATTAATCAACTCTTCTAAAGATGCTAGTAGAACAAAGGCTATTGAGATGTATCCTTCTATTGCAGACAAATTATCAAAAAAAAAAGATGTAAACAAGTCAGATGCTATATTAATTGCCAGATATTACAGCGAAACTAGATTTACAGAAGAACCAAAGTAAAATAAATCCAACACAAAAAATAACAAAGCTGTCAAATTCATGACACAATCTACAAGTACCTCAGTAATATGGAACAACAAATAGCAGCTGAAGTCGTTGGATTAGGTGGGGTAAATGACTTTTCACTCTGGCAACTTTTCTTACGTGCAGATTTTGTAGTTAAGTCTGTGATCTTAATTTTGTTATCGAGCTCAATATACTCTTGGGCCTTGATATTTAATAAATATAAAGTATTTAAAAAAATTAATTTATCTACGTCAGAGTTTGAAAATAAATTTTGGAAAGCTAAATCAGCTGAAAGTTTAAATAATTCTTTACCTGCTAAAACTGATGATCCTTTAACTAAAATATTTCAAAAAGCGATGAACGAGCTAATAAAAACAAAATCGAAAACTAGTGCTATACAAAGCGCTAGAGTAGAAAAAATATTAGAAATTTCTACTGATGACCAAATTAAAGAAATAGAAAAAAATTTTACTTTTTTAGCAACAGTTGGTTCCACAGCTCCTTTTATTGGGCTGTTTGGAACTGTTTGGGGAATCATGAACTCTTTTCAATCTATCGCTATTTCAAGAAACACAAGTTTAGCTATTGTAGCGCCTGGTATTGCCGAAGCTTTATTTGCAACTGCTTTAGGTTTGCTCGCAGCTATTCCTGCTGTAGTAGCTTATAACAAATTTAATAGTGACTCTAAAAAGTACACTGCAAGAATTGAAAACTTTTGCAAAAGATTTTTATCTATTATTTAAATTATGGCTTTTAAACTTAATCGCTCTAGGAATGAACCGATGAGCGAAATCAACGTTACTCCATTTGTTGACGTAATGTTAGTTTTACTAATTATTTTTATGGTTACAGCACCTTTACTAACTGTTGGAGTGCAAGTAGACTTACCAGAGTCAGCAGCGGATTCTCTACCTGATGACCAAGAACCTTTAACGGTAACAATAAATTCTAAAGGAGAAATTTTTATACAAGAAAGCAAAGTTTCTTCAGAAAAAATTATTCCAAAATTATTAGCAATCGCAAAAAACAGAACTGATACAAGAATTTACGTAAGAGGAGACAAAAATATAAATTATGGAAGAGTTTTAGAAATTATGGGAACCTTGTCAGGTGCTGGGTTCTCAAAAGTAGCACTTATTTCCGAGCCATATAAAAGTTAGATGCAAAATGACACGAAGCTTAATTTATTCCTTATCCTTTCACGCGGTCATGATTTTACTGACCGTATTAAGCTTACCTTTTATGATTAGACAGCCGGTAGATTTGCCTCCAATCCTATCTGTGGAATTTATTCAAATTTCTGACAAAACAAATATTCCATTCGCACCAAAAGCAAGAAAAGTGATTGAGAAGGTAAAAAAAGAAGAAAAAAGAGTAGTATCTGAACAGGCACCACCAGCCGCTAAAGCCAAGGAAAAACCTGATCGAATTCCCCTGCCAAAAAAACAAGAAGAGAAAAAAGAACTCATTAAAAAGAAACAAAATCCTAAAGAAGTCAAACCTGAAATTAGACAAAATTCTGAGTTTGAGAAAAAAGAAATTATTGATACCAATCAAATAGCCGCTTTAATTGATAAAGCAAAAGAAGAAAGTACAAAAGTTGAAAAAAGTGAAAATAAACTCACACAAAGTAATGCAAAAAATTCTTTTGCATCAGGCCTATCGCTTTCCGAGGAAGATGCATTAAGAGCTCAAATATTTGGATGCTGGACAGTTCCACTAGGTTTACCTTATGATGATAATCTTTTAGTGAGGGTTAAGTTAGAGTTAAAACAAGATGGAACTATAAATAAATCTGAGATTTTAGACCATGAAAGAATGAATAAGCCAGGACAAAAATTTTATAAAATTTTAGCTGAGAGCGCATTAAGAGCAGTTAGAATTTGTCAACCTCTTAGAGTACCGCAAACAGGTTATAAAAAATGGAAAACTATTCAATTAAATTTTGACCCAACAGAAATGATAAAAGGTTAGCTAATTAATGAAAAAAATATTTTATATTATAGCTATATTCTTATTAAAAATTAATATCGCCTATAGTTTAATCGAAGTTGACATCACTAGAGGAAATCTAGATCCTTTACCAATAGCAGTCTCCCCATTACATGTTGATCCCAAATCTGATAATTATAAAGATGTTAAAGTAAAAGAATTGGGTGAACTTATTTCTTCAGTTGTAGAGAAAAATTTTAAATCTACAGGGTTATTCAACCCTTTAAACAAAGATGCATTTGTACAAAAACCTGATATTGCGCATTTAAAACCAAGGTTTGAAGATTGGAGATTGATCACAGCACAAGCTTTAGTAACAGGAAAGTTATTACTTAAAGATGAGAAGCTTAAAATAGAGTTTAGACTATGGGATGTGGCAGCCAATAAAGAAATGATTGCTCTCGCTTTTACAACGACTCCTTCTAACTGGAGAAGAGTAGCTCACATTATTTCAGACAAGATTTACGAAAGATTGACCGGCGAGACTGGTTATTTTGATACAAGAATAATTTATGTTAGCGAAACAGGACCTAGGACTCAAAGAGTTAAAAAATTAGCTATTATGGATCAAGACGGTGAGAACACTAAGTATTTAACTTTGGGTAATGAATTAGTTTTGACTCCACGATTTAATCCAACCAATCAATTAGTAACCTATCTTTCTTACTTTAGAAATTTGCCTAGAGTTTATTTGTTGGATATAGAAACTGGAATACAGGAAGTTGTTGGAAATTTTCCAGGTATGACTTTTGCTCCAAGATTTTCACCTGATGGAAAAAAAATAATAATGAGTTTTGCTAAAAATGGTAATTCAGATATTTACACAATGGATCTAGAGTCAAGATTAGTTGAAAAGATTACTGAAGATTCTTCAATTGATACATCACCTTCATATTCTCCCGATGGAAAATATATTACCTTTAATTCTGACAGAAGTGGTCTACAACAAATTTACACTATGAAAAGTGATGGCAGCGGCGTTAAAAGAATAAGTTTTGGAGACGGTCTTTATGGAACTCCCGTATGGTCACCGCGAGGCGATCTTATTGCTTTTACTAAAGTCAGAAGAGGAAAGTTCTACATTGGAGTTATGCGATCGGATGGAAGCGGAGAAAGACTACTTACAGAAAACTTTTATCAGGAAGCTCCTTCTTGGTCTCCTAATGGAAGATTACTCGTTTTTTATAGAGAGACTAAAGCTGGAAAAAATGGAGAAGGGTTTACAGCTAAGCTATGGTCTATCGATATTACAGGTTATAATGAGAGAGAGTTAAAAACAGAGACTGATGCATCTGACCCATCTTGGTCTTCCTTGTTGTCTAGATAATGACTTTAATAGTATACTAATGAATATATGTACTTTTTTCATGTAATAAACACTTGAACTAAAGATTAAAATTTGAAATAAACTAGATAACTAAAGGAAAAAAAAATGAAATTTAACAAAAAAATCACAAACATACTAATAATCTTAATTTCTACTTTAGCTTTGAGCGCTTGTTCAACAGCTAAAAAATCTGGAGTAGGTGCTTCAGGTGACGTTTATACTGGAAAAGACACTATTCAATATTTAGCATCTGGAGTTAAAGATAGAGTATTTTTCGCAACAAACAAATCTGCTTTAACAACAGCTTCTCGAGACACTTTAAGAAAGCAAGCTAGCTTTATGAGAAAAAATAAAAAACTTAACGTTGTTCTTGAAGGTCATGGTGACGAAAGAGGAACAAGAGAATATAATTTAGCGCTTGCAGAAAAAAGAGCGAATGCTGCTAGAGATTATTTATTAACTTATGGAATTTCTGGAAAAAGAATTTCTGTAATTAGCTACGGTAAAGAGAAGCCTGTCAACTCAGCTTCAACTCCTTTATCTTGGTCTCAAAATAGACGATCAGTAACAGTTAAAGCAAAATAGTTTTAAAATAATTTTAAAAAATACCAGACCCCATGGCTTAAAAGTCCTGGGGTCTTTTTTTTGCCATGTTATATGAATAAAAAATAATAATAATGAGTAGTTATAATATTATTTTAAAATTTTTATTTTGTTTTTTTATTTTATTGTTTTTTCCATTTAATTTTGTAATGGCTGAAGATGAAAAAATTAATGCAGTTACAGATCAGTTACAAATTATTGCGCAAGATTTAAAAACTTTGGAAAAAGCAGTTTATAAAACCTCTGATGTTACTGCCGCTGTAAATTCCATTCCTTCAAGCGGATTAAATGAAGAAATTTTGACTAGACACTTGTTAAAACTAAATGAAATTGAAGAAGAATTTCGTTTATTAACTAATCGTTTCGAAGAAGTTAATTTTAAATTAGACAAACTATCTTCAAGAATAACAAAGATTCAATCAGATTCCCAGATTCGTTTTTCAGATTTAGAAAATGGTAAACCAACTAAAACAACTAAATTTAATAAAAATGAAAAGAAAATTAAGAAAAAAAAAGCTAAACTCCCAGGTACTGATAAGCCACAAGATTTGGGTGCAGCAGATGGTTATAGCGTAGATCCAAAAAACACAACACAAGCTACTCAATCTGTACAACCTAAAGATTCTGTTTTTACTGAAAAAAAAGAAATGTTTACATCTTTGTTACCAAACAAATCTCCTGAAGATCAATATAATTTTGCTTTAAGTTTTATGAAAGTTGGAGATTATGAAACTGCTGAGCTAGCACTTAGAGAATTTATTGACAAAAATAAAAATGATAAGCTAGCAGGAAGTGCTCAATATTGGTACGGAGAAACATTTAGAATTAGACAACTTTATTCAGATGCTGCCACTGCTTATTTAGATGGATATCAAAACTATCCTAAAAGTCAAAAAGCGCCACAAAATCTTTTAAAACTAGGAACAACAATGGTTCAGTTAGGTGAAAAAGATCAAGGTTGTAAAATGATAAAAGGAATTAAAAAACAATATCCTAAGGCTTCCCAGTCTGTGTTACAAAAAGCGGAGTATGAGCAAAAAAGATTCAAGTGTTCTAAAGCTTAAAGATTTTAGATTAAATAGTAAAACATCAATCATTTATTCTAATTTCAGATCTCAATTAGACACTCTAGCAAAAAAAAAAACTTTTCTCGTCGCAGTTTCAGGCGGTCCAGATAGCTTAGCATTATGTGCATTAAGCCATACTTATTTAATAGAAAAAAAAAATAAAGTTTTTTTTGTTTTAGTTGATCATGGTATTAGAACAAATTCATCTAATGAGGCGCAAAAAGTAAAAAATCTTTTAAAAAAAAAAGGAATTTATTTAAAAATCTTAAAGAATAAGAAAAAAATAAATAAAAATATTCAAAGTCAGGCAAGAGAAATTCGGTACCAATTATTATTAAATTTTTGTAAAAAACAAAAAATTAATTTTATCATGACTGGTCATCATAGAGACGATCAGATAGAAACTTTTTTGATAAGATTGTCTAGGGGTAGTGGGGTTCAAGGTCTATCTTCTATGAATAAAATAAGTAGTTTGAGTAAAACAATAAAGCTTTTTAGACCTTTATTAAGTGAAAAAAAAAAAGACCTTATTTTTCTTGCTAAATATTATTTTGGAAAAGTTTTTAAAGATCCTAGCAACACTAATCAAAAATATTTACGAACAAAAATCAGAAACTTAATTAAGCAGTTTAAAAAAAGTGGCATAGAGCCTGATCGAATCATTAATTCTATCAATAATTTAGCCTCTACTAGAGATACATTAAATTTTTATATTCAAAGAATTGAAAGAAATTGTATAATTAAAAAAAAACATACGATTAGCATTGATTTAAAAATTTTTTTATTAGAAAATAGTGAAATGCAGTTAAAAATTCTTAGCAACTGTATTAAAAAAGTATCAAAAAATTATTATCCAGTAAGAGCTAAAAAAGTTTTGAGTTTACTGGACAGAGTTCGATCTAATAAGAGCCTAAAAGCTACTTTGGGAGGTTGTATAATTACTAGACGTAAAAAAAACCTAATAATTTCTAAAGAAGAATTAAAAAAACCTATAAAACTCTAAATTTTGATTAAAATTAATAAATTTGCCGCATTTACAAGGTACAACTTTTTTAGTTATACTTGTTTATAGATTTAAAATACTTATCTATATAAAATATGAATTTAAAAAATTTAGCAATGTGGGGAATTATAGTCCTTCTATCCGTAGGACTTTTCAACATGTTCCAAAATCCAGACAGGATCGCCCAATCAAAAGCTAATGTACCTTTCTCAGAATTTTTATCTGAAGTTGATGAAGGAAGAGTTATAAAAGTTGAAATTCAGGGCAATAATATTACAGGCCTGTTAAGTGATGGATCTTCATTTACGACTTACTCACCTAACTATCCAAACTTAGTGGAAAAATTAAACAATAAAGGAGTAAACATAATTGCTTCTCCGATCGAAGCTAAAATGCCTTCTCTTTTAGGTGTACTATTATCTTGGTTTCCAATGTTACTTCTTATTGCTGTTTGGATATTTTTTATGCGTCAGATGCAAGGTGGAAAAGGTGGCGCAATGGGATTTGGGAAATCTAAAGCAAAACTTTTAACAGAAGCACAAGGTAAAGTTACATTTAATGATGTAGCAGGTGTTGAAGAAGCCAAAGAAGAAGTAGAAGAAATAGTAGAATTTTTAAGAGATCCTAAAAAGTTTAGTAGACTCGGAGGAAAAATTCCAAAAGGTGCTTTACTAATCGGCCCTCCAGGAACTGGGAAAACATTATTAGCAAAAGCAATTGCAGGCGAAGCTAATGTTCCGTTCTTTTCTATATCTGGTTCTGATTTTGTAGAAATGTTTGTAGGTGTTGGAGCTTCTAGAGTTCGAGATATGTTCGAACAAGGAAAAAAACACTCTCCTTGTATTATATTTATAGATGAGATCGATGCCGTTGGTAGAAGTAGAGGTGCTGGTCTTGGTGGTGGAAACGACGAAAGAGAACAGACACTTAATCAATTATTAGTAGAAATGGACGGCTTTGAGACCAATGAAGGAATTATATTAATTGCTGCAACAAACAGACCTGATGTGTTAGACCCTGCTTTGTTAAGACCAGGTAGATTTGACAGACAAGTTGTTGTAGGGAACCCTGATATTCTTGGAAGAGAAGCAATATTAAAGGTTCATATTAAAAAAATTACCGTAGGTCCTGATGTAAAACTTAGAACAATAGCTAGAGGTACTCCAGGTTTTTCTGGAGCGGACTTAGCTAACCTTGTTAATGAATCTGCTTTGCTGGCTGCTCGTAAAAATAAAAGAGTAGTAACAATGGTAGATGTCGAAGAAGCAAAAGATAAAGTTATGATGGGTGCCGAGCGAAGGTCTATGGTGATGAGTGAAGATGAAAAAAAATTAACAGCATACCACGAGGGAGGTCACGCAATCGTTGCGTTAAATGAAAAAGTTTCCGACCCAATACACAAAGCAACTATTATTCCAAGAGGTAGAGCATTAGGCATGGTTATGAGACTTCCAGAAAGAGATCAACTTTCCGTAACTAGAGAAAAAATGTATTCAGACATTGCAGTAGCAATGGGAGGAAGAATTGCAGAGGAGTTAATTTTTGGTCACGACAAAGTAACCTCTGGTGCATCTTCTGATATTGATATGGCAACTAAAATGGCAAAAAATATGGTAACGCGATATGGTATGAGCAAAGAATTAGGGCCACTAGCATATGCAGAAAATGAAGAAGAAGTATTCTTAGGTCGATCAGTTACTAGAACTCAAAATATGTCAGAAGAAACTTCTAAAAAAGTTGATTCTGAAGTTAAAAAAATTGTTGAAGCAGGCTACGATAGAGCGAAAAAAGTACTAACCGATAAAATTGATGATTTACATAAGTTAGCAAAAGCGTTGTTAGTTTATGAGACTTTAAAAGGAGATGAAATCAGAGATTTAATGCTGAAAAATATTCAACCTAAAAAATTAAATGAGGTTGAAGATGACAAAGATAAAAAAGAATCGTCAGCTTTAGGCTCTCTTGGACTTAAACCTAAGCCTGCAATTTAAATAAAGATTTATGAGAAATTATTACACACGTGCGTGTAATTTTTACTACGGTTCAAAAGCTCAAAATTTAATTAAAAAAAAATTAGCATTGCCTCTTTGTGGCAATAAAAAAATAGCTTTTGATTGCATTGAAATTTTATCAAGAGATAAAAAAAATAAATTAATTCACATAAAAAAAATTAATACTTTAGAAAAAAAATTAAAATATATTATTCAAAAAGACTTAAAAAAAATAACAAATTTAAGACAAAACTTAAGTGTAAATTTAAATTTTTCTGAGCCATTAATTATGGGAATATTAAACTTAACTCCTGATAGTTTTTCCGATGGTGGTATGTTTAATCAATCTAGTAAAGCCTTTTTTCGCATTCAAGATATGATAGATAGTGGTGCAAAGATTATAGACGTAGGTGGAGAGTCTACAAGACCTGAATCAAAAGATGTTTCACCTAAAATTGAATGGCAAAGATTAAAAAAAGTTTTAGAAAATTTTAAAAAAAAATATTCTAAAACGTTTCTTTCTATTGATACACGAAAATCTGAAGTTATGATAAAAGCTATTAAGTATAAATCTGATTTAATAAATGATGTTTCAGGATTTGAATACGACACGAAAGCTATTGACAAAATAAAAAAATTTAATATTTGGAAAGTATTACATCATATGCAAGGAACACCTAACACGATGCAAATAAATCCAAAATATAAAAATGTATTGCTGGATCTTTATGATTTTTTTGAAAAAAAAATAAATATAGATTTTAAAAAATTTAAATACAAAAAATTTATTATTGATCCTGGTATTGGTTTTGGAAAAAATTTGAAACATAATTTGATAATTATGAATAAAATCTCTTTATTTCATTCTCTAGGATATCCATTGCTAATAGGCACTTCTAGAAAAAGATTTATTAGTCAAGTTTCAGGATACTTTGATAGCAAAGAAAGGATTGGTGGAACTGTTGCATCTGTTCTATACACATTATCTCAAGGTGTACAGATTTTTAGAGTTCACAATGTTCATGAAGTTAAACAAGCTATGTTGGTATATAAAAAAATAATTTCTTTATAATGACAAAAAAATATTTTGGTACTGATGGAATAAGAGGCAGAGTGAACCAAGGACATATTAATGGAGAAAAATTTTTCAAATTTGGACTAGCCGCAGGTACTTATTTTATCAACCAAAAAAAAAGTAAACAAACTGCAATTATAGCAAAAGACACAAGGTTATCTGGTTATACTTTAGAGCCAGCTCTAGTTTCTGGTTTAACTTCTGCTGGAATGCATGTTTCTACTTTAGGACCTTTACCTACTAATGGCCTAGCTATGCTGACAAAAAAATTGAAGGCAAATATGGGTATCATGATTACAGCATCTCATAATCCTTATTATGATAATGGTTTAAAGCTTTTTGGACCCGATGGTTTAAAACTATCTGATGTGATTGAAAAAAAAATAGAACGTATAATTGACTCACAAACTTCTATACATCTTTCTAATGCTAATACCTTAGGTCGTGTTAAACGTTTAGAAGATGCTAATCAAAACTATATAAAAATTTTAAAAAAAAATTTTCCAGCAAATTTTAGCTTAAAGGGAATAAAGATCGTTCTTGATTGTGCAAATGGTGCTGGATACAAAGCAGGTCCAGAGCTTTTAACCTCTCTCGGTGCAGAAGTAATTTCGATTGGTGTAGAACCCAATGGGCTTAATATTAACGATAAATGTGGATCAACTTATCCTAAAAGTATCAGTAGAGCTGTGAGGAGATATAGAGCTGATCTTGGCGTTGCTTTAGATGGTGATGCAGACCGAGTAATTTTATGTGATGAAAAAGGAAAAATTATTGATGGAGATCAAATTATAGCAATGTTAGCCAGAAGGTGGAAATTTAAAAAAATTTTAAAGAATGGCGTAGTTGGAACTCTAATGTCTAATTATGGTTTAGAAAAATTTTTAAAATCTGAAAATATAAAATTTATTAGAGCAAGCGTCGGTGATAGATACGTCAAAGAAAAAATGAAAGATTACAAATATAACTTAGGTGGTGAACAATCTGGACATATTATACTAGGAAAATTTGCGACAACAGGTGATGGATTATTAGTAGCTTTAGAAGTATTATTTTCACTTCGAAAAAAAAAAAAAGCAAGCATATTATTTAATGTTTTTGAACCAATCCCACAAATATTAGAGAATGTAATCGTTAAAGACAAAAATATTATTTTTAATTCAAAGACTAAACTAGCAATCAAAAAAGCTGAAAAACTAATTAAAAAACAAGGAAGATTATTGGTAAGAAAATCAGGGACTGAACCCAAAGTTAGAATAATGGGTGAATCAAACAATAAACAACTTTTGCAAAAGTGTATCCAAATCATAAAACATTCTATAAAATAATTTGAAACCTAAATCTAAAGTACTAATTATAGCTGGGTCTGACTCTTCGGGTGGAGCAGGAATACAAGCAGATATTAAAACAGTTACCTCATTAGGTTCTTATGCAATGACAGCTATTACTGCGGTCACAGCTCAAAATACAACAGGTGTAAACTCTATTGTGAGCATAGACCCTAAGGAAATTTTTAACCAAATTGTTTTTACCTGTAGAGACATAAGACCAGACGCAATAAAAATCGGAATGCTTCATTCATCAAATGTAATAAGAGCAGTCATTTTAGCACTTAATAAAATTAAAATTTCGAAAATTATTTTAGATCCTGTAATGGTAGCAAAAGGAGGTGCTAAACTAATTAACAATAAAGCCATTCTTATTCTAAAAAAAAGTTTAATAAAAAAAACATTTTTAATTACACCCAATATTCCTGAAGCTGAAGTTTTAACCAAAAAAAAGATAAAAAATGTTAAAGATATGATTGAAGCAGCTAATATTTTATTAAAATTAGGTGCAAAAAATGTTTTGATTAAAGGTGGACACCTCAAACTTAAAGTGATGCAGGATGTTCTAGTAAGTCAAAAAAAAGTAGAGGTTTTTAAAAGTAAGAAATTTTTAACAAAAAATACTCATGGCACAGGCTGTACTTTATCAAGTGCTATAGCCACATTTTTATCATGTGGAAAACTTTTAAATGAATCCTGTGAGCTTGGAATTAAATATGTTAACGAAGCAATAGGATCTAACCTTAATAT
>Ga0307986_10000226_pt1 | contig 41961 bp, 51 predicted proteins | sample EllFjometageno82_FD_203170 | JGI IMG/M metagenome (GOLD analysis project Ga0307986, IMG submission 203170) | Marine microbial communities from Ellis Fjord, Antarctic Ocean - #82 | ecosystem: Environmental > Aquatic > Marine > Unclassified | place: Southern Ocean | collected 2014-10-09 | reverse complement strand
GTGGAAAGACGGTAAGGATCCCGGACAAGGCAAAGTGACATACGCCGACGGACGCACTTACGAGGGTGGGTATGAAGACGGACTGGAGAACGGACAAGGCAAAGAGACAGACACAAACGGATTCACTTACGAGGGTGAGTTTAAAGACGGCAACTTCCACGGACAAGGTAAACACACATATGCAGACGGGCAGACTTACGAGGGTATGTGGGAAGACGGAGAGGAGCACGGACAAGGCAAACTGACACACCCAGACGGATACACTTACGAGGGCAAGTGGAAAGACGGTGAGAGGCACGGACAAGGCAAAGAGACATTCATAAAGGGTAGCGCGGCAACCTTATACTATGGTATGTGGAAAGACGGAAACGCGCACGGAAAAGGACGTTACATAATCAAAGGTGGGAAAATTGTCAAAGTCAAATTCAAAGATGGTGATTTAATAGATGGTCCAGAACTCGTGGGCGAGGATCCCAAGTGGACGGGTGTTGATGCAGAGCACTTCAAAAAACTCATCATCCAGGGTATGTGACGAACTCACGGGTCAATAATTCCGTCTTTTCTAGGACATTTGCCTAAGTGTTTTTTTAATGTTGCCTCATTTTTATAAGATTTATCACAATATTCACAATTTACTTTTTCATCAAGAACTTCTTCATTTAGAAATTCTTCTGGATAATTCTTTCTTCTAAAGTCTTGATATGCTTGTTGAATAAATTCATGAGACCACGCTTTTACCTCTATACGTTTATATTTATGATTATTAATAGACAGATGTTTATTATTATATTTGTCTGAAATCTCAATATCATAAGATACAAAGTTTTGACGATAGGGACAGACGCGTCTTGTAGACGGAATTGGACACCAAACCCACTTATCATATAATCTATGTATATCTACTGATAGTAACATACCATTTGGTTCGGTATCATTATTTTTATGGGGTATAATATGGGCTGCTTCACATTGTAATTCGTCCATTCCCGTTAAAGTACATTTATAACTAAATGCTTTAACAATATTATGTCTAAATGCAGAACTTCTGGGAGTTTTACTCATTTAATAAATATTGTATTCATATCTTTAAATCAAACGAGACCGCAACCTTCTAATTTAAATCCATTATAGTAATATAATACACTAACACTTATTATAAATATACCTACACTATATATACACTTATTGTCATATACATTTTTTAAGAAATACGATCTTATATAATCTTGCATAGTATATACACTTGACCACGCAAATACAACCATAATAAAAGTTAAAATAACTTTTAAGTTTTTTTCTTTTTTGTTTTCTTTTTTGTTTTCGGGCATTTATAATATATATATTATAAATATTTTTATTGTGAACAATGGTCACATATATAAAACTCCTTATCTGATGTTGCATTAATAACATCTAAAAATGTGATATCATGAATGTGTAGGTTTTTTTTAATACTATGAAATTGATTCTGTTTTTCTGGTGTTGAATTTATAAGTAAATAATAATGTATTTGATTATTAAATCTGTCTATTATGTCTTGTAAATTTATTACTCCTTCAATAGAAACATTACAAGTATATCTATCTAGAATATTACTGGATGACAATATAAAATTTCGGTTGTCCATTTTACAATATACATATTTAAAGTTTTAAATATATTCTTATTAAATGGAGGTTAAAAAGTTCGACGATCTAAATTTAAAAAAAACGCTTCTAAGAGGCATATATTCTTATGGTTTTGAGAAACCATCGGCAATTCAGTGTAAAGCAATTCCCGAATTAATTAAAGGAACAGATATTATTGCTCAGGCGCAATCTGGTACTGGTAAAACGGGTGCGTTTACCATTGGCGCACTCCAAAAACTAGATGAAACTATTAAAGCAACACAGGTCTTAATTGTTTCTCCTACTCATGAATTAACTAGACAGACAGCAAATGTTGTTAAAAGTCTTAGTCAGTATATGGATGATGTAAGTATGTCTCTTGTAATTGGTGGCACCAGTGTTCGTGAATGTCGGGACGAACTTGAGAAGTGCCCTAAAATTGTTGTTGGTACACCTGGACGCATTCTTGATATGATCCAGCGTAAGTCCCTTTACACTACTGATATTGATATGGTTATTTTTGACGAAGCAGATGAAATTCTATCAAAGGGTTTTAAAGAAACCATCGTTCAGATTATCCGCTTTATTAAAAAAGACGCACAAATCTGTTTATTTTCGGCTACTATGCCCGAAGAAATTATTGAAATCTCTAAACATTTTATGAATGAACCTAAACATTTACTTGTTAAAAAAGAAGAACTTACCCTCGAAGGTATTAAACAGTTCTTTATTAATGTAAAAAATAATGAATGGAAATTTGATACTCTATTTGATATCTATGAATCAATTGCAGTTAGTCACACAATTATCTACTGTAACAGCAAGCGTCGTGTTGATGAACTTGCTAATAATCTCCAAGCAAAAGGATTTCCAGTATCCTCTATTCACGGTGAAATGAGTAGTGAAATGCGTAAAGATATTATGGATCGCTTCAGAAAGGGTGATTTCCGTATCTTGATTGCCACCGATCTACTTGCTCGTGGTATTGATGTCCAGCAAGTATCTCTTGTTATTAACTTTGATATTCCTAATAATATGGAGAATTACATTCATCGTATTGGTCGTTCTGGTCGGTATGGTCGTAAGGGTGTATCCATTAATTTTGTAACAGATTATGAAGCAGAAAAACTACAAGAAATTGAGAAGTTTTATAATACCAGTATTGAAGAACTACCGATGGATTTCTCTAAGTATTTACAGTAAACAATTTTTTTAATATCTTTTTTATATATAAATGGTTAAAAGAAAAACTGTTCGTACAGTTTACAAAAAATCTCGTAGAAAGAGTATTAAAAGAATCTCAAGAAAGACAAAGGGAGGAGGTAAAAAATCTAAAAAAGGTATTAGAACCTTTAAGAAAAAACACTCTAAAAAAATCAAGAGAACAAAAAAAAGAAAACTAAAAATTCAAATAAGAAATAATTATATTCATGTTAATAAAACTGTAAGAATAGGTAATTTTAAATTAAGACCTGGAAACAAATTAAATTTTTTACCTCAAGATAGAAAATATCAAGAAGGAGGTATGTCCAAACTCAGATCGTTTTTTGGAAAGGGCAAAAAAGAAGTAGAAGTAGAAGTAGAAGTATGTATACCGGAAACTATGCTTCACGAACTTGAGGTATGCTGTGACGCCGAATCACTGATCCCCAATCCACCTACAGTCAAAGTCAAAGGCAAAGGCAAAGCCAAAGCAAAAGCAACTCCCTACACTAAAAAAGCCTTTGATCAAGAGTTCGTGGCTATGAAGGACTGGAAGCCCATCGATGGCGGGGATATGTTGGTCACGAATGAAAACTGTCAAGAACTCGAACGGGGAAATATCTTAGGCCAAGGCGCGTCGGGTGTCGTTTTCCAGGCAACATTCAAAGGCGAAGAAGTAGCGGTGAAGGAACTAAACTTTACGGAGAACGACATACATAAGCTTCGCAGCGTGGTGAAGGAGTTCAAGGCGGAGGTGGAGATTATGAGTAAACTGACGCACCTGAACCTAGTACAGATCAAAGGTTACTGTACGAGTGGCATCGGGTATAAATTTAAAGTGGTACTGGAGTTAATTTCTGGGGGCACGCTCTATGACAAGTTACAGGACTATGAGCGGTCATTCGATCCAAAAGAGCTTCTACAGTATGCCTTAGACGTGGCCATGGGCATGGAGTACCTACACAGCTTTGAACCCCCTATCCTACACCGCGACCTCAAGTCACTGAATATAATGGTAGGCAAAACCGATAATGATGAGGATATCCTGAAGATCACGGACTTTGGGCTGGCGCGCATGAAGGGCGTGGACGGCGACATGAAGACGCAGGTGATGACGCAGGCGGGCACGCCGTACTGGCAGGCGCCCGAGGTGCTTCGCGGCGCGCATTACAACGAGAGCGCCGACGTCTACTCGACCGCCGTGGTCTTTTACGAGATATGGGCACGGAAGGTGCCCTATAAGGGACTGTCTCCGATGGAGGCCAGCGTGCAGGTCACGATGAAAAGCGGCGACGGCGAGGGCGAGTTCATGCGGCCGAATCTGGAAGCGGATTCCATAAAGGTTGCTCAACCGTGCCCCATCATAGACCTGGTGAAGAAGATGTGGGACGATGACCCCAAATTACGACCGACCTTCTTCCAGATATGCGACAGCATCGTGAAGACCGCCAAGGATATGGAACCATCAATAATACTGCGCGACAATCGAGCGAATGCTCAGGAGGTCGAGTTTGACTGGTAGAAATAAATCTTAATAAAACCTATTTAAACTCTTTTTTACATAATACTCATATAAGATAAATAAATGAGTAGATACTTGTCCTTTGATATTGGAATTAAAAACTTAGCGTATTGTTTATTAGAAGTAGATGATTCAACAGAATATAGAAACATTAAAATAATTGAATGGGGTGTTATGGATTTAGCGCGCGGTCAAAAGGTTAAAGAACTTAATCTAATGACTATTCATTCGAGAATGATAGAATCGTTAAATGAATGTGATTTTTTGAATTGTAATTCGAATATAGACACTGCTATTTTAGAGAATCAACCTTGTCTAATGAATCCAACTATGAAGAGCGTCCAAATTCTTTTGTTTGCCAGTTTGTGGATGCGGAAAGAAGACGCTGTTATAGACATCAGACAAATGGCAATGTTTAGTGCCAGAAATAAGTTAGAAGCATATGACGGTCCAGAAATAGATTTATCCCATATTAAAACAAAGTATACTCGAACTAAAAAATTAAGTGTAGCATACACTAAATATATGATAGAACAAAGTGAACAGAGCCCCGAAATGAAAGAATTATTTGAAAATTCTAAAAAGAAAGATGATTTAGCAGATGCGTATTTACAGGGATTGACTTACATTAAGAAAAAGGTTACACTTTAATATATTTATATATATAAATGAAAAGAGGACTTAATAAGAAAGAAATATCTACACTAAAAAAATGTAAAACCCTTTCCAGTTTGGCAAAATGGGAAAATAAATACATAGTTAAAAATATGAATGAATTAGATATGAAAAAAGTACAAAAGTACTATAAACCTCTATTTGAAAAATTAGTTAATAAAGTATCAACTAAAAAAACTAAAAAGAAAGGAGGTAGAAAGAAAGGAGGTAGAAAGAATAGAGGTAGAAAGAAAACTAAAAGAAAGTAATTATATAAGGATATAATGCGTATTAAATATAATAAAAGTTTATTTTCTAAAAGAAATGAATATTAATTTACAGCCATCACAAAGTTCGATAACAACAAATGCGCCAGTTGCTCCTCCAGCAACTACTGAAACTATAAATGTAACAAAAACGGATACTCAAAATAATCCAATGTATCAATCTTCATCGCAACCAGCATTAGGATCAAGCAATTCTCTAGGTATGGAACTTCTTGCTAATCCAGATAAAGCAAATGAACAAGTTAATCAACAATCTATAGATCAACTAAATAATGATTCTCAACAACAACAACCTCCGCAAAATAATGGTGTAGGTTTAGTAGAAAAATTATCATTTGAAAATTCGGGTGTTAACACAGCTCCTAATTCTGTATCTGATATGACTTCTCCAAGAAGTGATTTTTCTTTAGATTTAGGATTTGCGGGTCAGCAGCCCCAACCCGAAACATTATTAAATCAACCTCAAAATAATGATCCTGTTGACCCAGATGCTCCTAAACCGGTTCATATGATGACTGCCTCAGAAGTCGCCCAGGAAAAACAAGATTATTTATATAAGTTTAAAAGACTAGAACAGTCTGGTATAAGTCCTTCTGAAAATTTCTCTATGAATAGTGACTTAAATACTATGCGTGAAGAATACGATCGTCTTAAGAAACTTAGAGATTTAGATTCGAGTATTAAGTTCCAGAAAAAAATGCTGATGGCTGCGGTAACTGGTATTGAGTTCTTAAATGACAAATTCGATCCATTTGATGCTAAACTAGGTGGTTGGGGTGAAACTATTAATGAAGGTTTAGGGGATTATGATGAAGTGTTCGAAGAATTACATGAAAAATATCAATCTAAAGCAAAAATTGCCCCCGAGCTAAGATTAATGTTTATGTTGGGTGGTTCGGCTTTTATGTTCCACTTACAACAAACCATGTTTAAGTCCAGTATTCCGGGAATGGGTGACATTATGAAACAGAACCCCGACCTAATGAAACAGTTTGCTCAAGCTGCGATGTCTTCTGCCACTGGTGGAGGCGCTGCGGGAGGAGGAGGAGGAATGGGAGCGATGCCTGGTATGTTCGGTGGAATGGGCGGAATGGGTGGAATGGGAGGTGGAGGTGGAGGTGGAGGGCCACAAACACCACAGAGTCCGAATATGAGACCTGAAATGAGGGGTCCGCCGGTAGAGGAAGTCCTTTCTGGGTTTAACCAAGCATCAAATGCACAGTCGGACACGAAAGACAATATGTCAGATATATCTTCTATTGCGGGAGATATATATACAGATAATAATCAAGGAGAACAAAATAATGGTACTATAAATTTAAGTCTATAATGAATTATTCGTATAATTTTAAGGTTTCTAAATTGTTCTTATACAATTTTTTTTCAACTTTGGTTTTTTTTTCAAGATTATCTAAATATTCTTTTTTTTCTTTTTTCTGATCACCAGACAATTCTAAAATTTTTTCAGCATATTTTATTTCTTCTTCTGATATGGTTCTGCCTTCTTTTGGAGTATGTTTCATTCTCTTAGGTAATATACAATACTTACTCTTTTCATTGAATAACCCACTAACAAATATAATGAAGATTGCTGTTAAAATAAAGGATGTATAGATATCTCTAGTACCAATGAAAAATACAGTGAAAACTAATACTCGTCTAACTATAACATTACTTAAGAATTGTTCTTGAGTATCACTTATTTCCATAACAACATATTTAGAACCTATATTAAGGAGTATCATCATCAATCCCGCAAAATAAGGACTAGTATTTGTTTTTTGTACTATTGTATTTAGGTCAACCATTTATTTATAATTATATTTTATTGTAGAGTTTCTAATTCATCTAAAATTTTGTCGGTATCTTTTAAATCCCCCAAAATTTTATCCATACTTGATCCTCCTTGTAAGGTGTCCACTATATCTCCACCTTTTAATTTTTCTATTTCACGAAGTAATTCTTTTTGTTTTTCATCTATAGGAAATTCATCCAAGAAAGTTTCTGTTAGAGTTGGAATATCTATTAATAAAAATACTAATATTATACTCAGGAGTATAGCAATTGTATATTTTTTAATATAAAATAAATACATTATCGCCAAAATAGATGCAAGAATAATAAATTTCTCCCTCATTAATTCTACTAGTTTTTCTGGATAACTTGTAGAAATATCTGTACTATAAACTATAACTATAAAACTTAAAACTATTATTATAGGAATGTCCAATTTCATAGGAATGTCCAATTTCATTTATATATAGAAATATATATTTATCTTATATTATTATCTTTTGGTGAAAAATATTGAACTACTGCTACTATAGGAACAAGTAAAAATATTCCATAATCTGTATCACCGTAAAGATTTTGTAAAAATGATAATATTAAAAATACAATAAATAACCATCCAATGTCCATTTATAATAAAAAATAAAATAATATTTGTAAATATATTTTCTATTTAATAAATAATAGAGTATGGTTGCTAGTTTAGATGAAGCATTTGGAATTAGATCCTTTAAAAAGAAAAAATCATGTAAAAAAGATTTCGAAAAAGCAGGTTTTAACCATTATGACGCATCAAATGTTTATAATGAAGATAAATATTTTGATGACAACACCAACATAAATAGTAATAACATTTACCAGGACAGACAACAATATCCGCATCGTAGACCTATGAAAAGAAATAGAATCCCACGGGTTCTTTTAGAACAAGACAATGATAATCCTATAAAACTTGGCGACGTTCCTATAGAAATGGGTGCTGCTGACGAACCCAGTGATGGTGAATACATGTATGCACCCGGTAGTCAAGCCGAAAAAGAATTTATAAACTACTCGCAAGGCCAAGGTCAAGGTATGCCCCGTGAACAAGACGACGAATATTTAAAATATGTTCAAGAACAAGAAGGCGATTTCATTGAGGAAGACGAAGATGAATACGATCCTAAAGAACCACTAATTGAAGGCATGATGGACTATCAAACCTTTGAAAGAGGAGTTCACAGAAGTATCCAAGATTTAACCGAAAAAGTCAATACATTATTAAGCGGTTCTACTAGTTCTGTAGGTGGAGACCCACTATCTAACACGGCCGATGTTGTCCTGTATGTCTTTACAGGTATATTCTTCTTATTTCTATTTGACATGGCGTTTAAGATGGGAAAACTAAGAAGATAAATTTTTTTCTCATTTATTATTATAAAATAAATGTCCCGTAGAACCATAAAAGTTAAAAGAACAAGGCGTTCACGCCGCAGGGTTTCACGGAGGAGAATCAAAAGAGGGAAGATTCCGCTTGGTAAACTTGGTGAAAAGTCTAAAAAATCTAGAAAAGTTGGTGGAAAGTCTAAAAAATCTAGAAAAGTTGGTGGTGGTAACTGGACCGATGATGATAGGGCGACTGGCAGCCAGTCCGGTGTGATGAGAACGCAGTCCGGGGAGCATTGGGATGCGGACGCGCAGCAGCAGCGGGCTGCTGAGAACGAACAACAGACGGATGCCCAGGAGGGGCGCATACATAGTGACGCTGGCGATCGAGCCCCTTTGCAGCGAGCGCGGCAGGCAAATCAGCCCGACTTTTGCTGTTTACAATGAGGCGCTGCACTTGGAGGCATACTACTGATCATGACTTGTATCTAGGTTTTTTATTTATTTGAACTTAAAGTTTGTATATTCCTGGTCCTTCGCCATTACTAGCGACCGCCCATATTTTCTTGACTAGATCCGAACATGCCTATAGGTTTATAGTCACTCGTATTTCTAAATTGTTGATGCATTTGTTGTTGAACAGGTTGTTGCTGTTGAACTGCTTGTTGTGTTTCTTTTATTTCTGTAGGAGCTAAATAACCTAGAGAAGAATTTACCGGTGCTGGTAATTGCTGATTGTTTGTGTGTTGAGTATCTATCTGCTTACTGTATAAGTGTTCTACATCCCAAGATATATACAATAAATTAGGTTCTGTATAATTAACTGCTAGTCCATTGTTTCTTAGTGAGCCTATAATATAGTTCTTACATTCGTGAAAATTATACATAGGTATACCTAAAACAAATTCTGGAATAACAAACATACAAAAAGTAGAAGGTTGTCTGGCAACCATTTTAATTCTATTATGGACCCTCTTTAATACCTTGTCATATATATCCATTTTTATCTTTTCCTTTTCCTTTAAAGGCGCTTGTAATTCATTTAAATCTAATGTTGACATCTATAATTTTAATTATAAACAATAAAAAAAATATTAGAATTTTACGTCCTTGAGTTTCTTTTCTTTGTGTCATCCCGTTTAGTTCTTCTTGTCCGTCTAATCTTTTTTGAACGCCAGCGCTTGATTCTCCGCTGGGTCTTCAGTTATATAGATAACATTTTTATAATACCACGCTAATTTACTATTCACTTATTGTAATTCCTGTAATACCAGCTCCATGCTCATCTTGCGCGCTTCAGCATCACTACCTAGTATTACCTTAGCATCTTTTATACTATCAGGTATTGTGGTAGTTCTACTACTTTTTTTGTCTTTGATATTATTAGTATCTTTGTAAAAATATGCTTGTATCCCAGCATCAGATCCATCATGAACCATTATCCATTCTGAGTATGTATCAAACTTATTAATTAACAAATTATATTGATTATCTTTCAATTCAGTCAATTTTTTCAACTTTTCTTCCACCCCAGCATCGTCGAGATTCCAGTTACTTATCCCGTCACTAATTGCTCTTATTATAATCACGAAAAGTATCAGTACCATTAAGATGCCCGCATCTCCACCTGTCTGTATACTGGTATCACTGTTACTACTTGTATCACTGTTATCTGGGGATTTTTTAGTAATTTTATCGTATAATTTTCCCGGTAAAAATGTCACCGCGGTATATACAAACGCCAATATAAATACGCATATCCATCCGAGACCTGGTAGTATATATTTCAGGAAGCGCACAAGCCCTTTTCCTATCCCAACGGTCCCTTTTACCAAAAATCCCCCTCCCGATACATCATTATTTTTTAATGCTATTATAATACGATTATTACAATACTCACTTATGTTCTCAATATTTTTTAATACATCTTTATCCTCGGGATTCATATATTTGGCTATAGTCTCTTTTAGAATTTTTTTAATTTGTCCAACTAAATTTAAAATTTCTTCAGAAGTTGGCTCTGATAATATTTTACGTGTATGCTCTATTAATTGTTTATGTTCAGGATCAGGAATTTGGTCTAAATTTACATCCCCGAGTGAAGGAATATTTTTTTCCATAATTTTTTTAATTTCTTTTACATCTTTTACGCCTCCATATATCTCATCCCAACCCTCTATATAGTATTGTTTTTCATCACCACCACCACCACAATCCGTATCATTAGGGCACCAATTTTCAAATTGCCGCCCCTGATATCTTAAAAATAGCATAAAAATAGTATCACCAAGCAGAATAAGTTCATCTTCTGGAGAAACTTCACCTTCTGGAGAAACTTCACCTTCTGGAGAAACTCTAAAACATGCTTCCTCATGTGATATGTCTGCTCTACTTCCTAAATTATTTTTAAAAATTCTTTTCGCATTTTTTTTAGTTACATTTAATTTTAGTCCATTTAATTTTGGTCCACTTAAGTATTCTGTATTTAAACTATCAATATCACTGTGCTTACACTCAACCACTTTTTTATTACTTTTAAAGGGATTCCATATTCCACCTTTCTTTCTCGAAACCCGACGCTTTCTAGAGTTTCTTTTCTTTCTTCCACCTCGTTTGGTTCTTGACCGCCGACGGGTTCTTCTCGATCTCCGAATACTTCTTCTCGACCGCCTAATCTTTTTTGAACGCGAACGCTTAATTCTCCGTTTGGTTTTCATTTATATAGATAAAAAAAGATATTAATTTAATACTAAATTAGCAATACACTGTTGCGTTTTAGCAATACATGTGCGTCTCATTGATAATATCATCGTATAGCATATACAACTCCTTAATTGTAGTGTGTTTCATTAGATATCCTTTGCTTTTGTAAGTTCCGTCTTCTTTGGTGAAGTTGGGGTAATTCCCTGCAATGAACTCGGGGTATCCTTCTTTGAAAATGTAGTCAATTATCTCCCGTCTCGTCATGGTCTTGGGGTCCAGAACGGGGAGATAGTCATTCTCAGCACGACCCAACGGAGGTTGGCTATAGATTTCACAGTGATAAATTGGTGTATCCCGCAATAGTGTACGAACAGGCACCGGTTCGGCCTCCACAATCAACATCGGATCTGCCATGACCAAGTCAAAATGGATATTAGGACGCATTTTCTTAGTTAGAGGAGGAGGTGGTTTGGGTTTGGGTTTGCCCACATGATAGACATCCCACATCGAAATATCCCTAGCTTTTTCATTTTCTCGCATAAATACATTGTGCTTATACAGTGCCTTGATGTCCAAGTAAGTGCCTTTTTTCTCCTGTTTCTCTTCCGGAGAAATATCAAACATTTTGGTGTCAACCTTGTCAGAGAACTTAATCATTATTGTGTGTTGTTATATGTATACTAACAAAAATATATATAACTTTCAACTTTAATTAACAGTCGGTACATTTAAGAGTATAATTTAGTTTTTTATCAATAGTATAATTAGTATTAAGAACACATGAACGGCAGTAAGCACCATTACACTCCGTACAACGCCCTCCAATGTAGCAACAGAAGAACTGATTACATCCCTGACAATAGGTTGATATTTTCTCTTGTCGGAGTGTAGCACACTGTTTACAATGGTAGCACTGTATAACCTCTGACATAAATCGGTCTACCTCTGCTTGTTTAATGGGCATATTTGAGTGAATACTATTTTTATAATATAGTATTCAATTTTAATTTATAGATATTCAGCAATGTAACTCACAGATTTTCAGGTAAGTCTCCCAATACAATTGCTTCGCATATTAAATTGTAATCCACACCATTCATCTCCAGGATATTTCCAAACTCGTCTAATACTTTAATATCTAAATGGGTCAACTTAATAGGAAAAAAATGATTACGGGACATATCTGGATCTTGTGCTTTGTATTCTACTATCTCACCTCTACCGGCATTTATAGGAACTCTGGCAACTATATTTTTACTATGGTTTGAATGAATACACGCAATAGATGGTATATTACTTATTTCTATATCAAAAAAACCAGTGCCTCTAATATCAGACATAACTGCTGTTGCTGATGTATATTGCGTTCCGTTTGTATGTATACCTAGTCCTAATACTTTTGCTATACTTTTATCTAGTGAAGTGATTCCGGTAGTTGTAACAGTAGAACCAAATGTAAATTTACCAGTTTTAGAATCGTGGCTGGATAATACTCCTAAACTTGTTAGATCACTGCTGGTATAATATCCGTTAGAAGCACCTGTTATATCTGAATGTACCGCGCGTGCTTTATTTGCGGTATATATGTTATAGTAACTAACAGGTATACTGGCGCCCAGTATATTAAATCCAACAACTTTATCAAATTCATTTATATTATTAGAACCATTCAAAAGTATCTTACAGTCTTCAACATTTGGATAGCTGCTTACAGCACGATCACTGCTACTTATTGCAAATCTTATCTTTTTTAATGGTTTGCTAAATAACTGAGTATAAAACTTTTCTTTTTTAAGTGTATATTCATATTCGTCGTCTGTTTCTTCAGAATCAGAACTTGAGTCATAATTAAGTTTTCTTAATAACTCGGGATCAATCATCTGTCCGCGTTCAAAATCTTCTGGATTAGGAGCATAATTATATCTTGTTAATCTACCGCCATTTTCATAATTTTCTGCCATTTTATAATATAATATATTTATTTATTTAAACACATTATTATACAAAAGATTCATAACGAGAAAGAGGATACATTTCTTGATTATTTCTACCATTATAATTAAACATTTTTCTCAATACCCAGTTAAGAAATGTTTCAGGAATTTTAAAGTTCATTTTTATTTATCTAAATATATTTATATTCAATTTTAATGTCAGCACCTATAATTGACACATTAAATGGGAGATATACTTTTCTTCCTCAATCACCTCAACCAGTCAGACAAAAACCTTGTCTAACAGAGAAACAAAAAAATTGTGCTCAAATATTAACCGGTATAATTCTTTATACAGGTGGAATTGTTAGTATAGGATCTCTATACTATTATGTATATATTGAACCACATTTACACTGTTAAAATTGAAAAAATATTATTAAACTAATATTATTATAATATGACAATAACAGATGTTTACTTTGAAAAATGTATAGATAATATGACTCTGGTAGTTAAGGAGAATGACCTTGGTGATTGGTTAAAAAACTTCGAACCAGATAAAGACAAGGGATTTATGTTTTCGTGTCATCCTAATATTGATATTATATCACGCGCTGTAGCAAATGACGGTCACAGTGGGGCTTCTTTCGCTATATGTATGCGTGCAGTTAAAAAAGACCTATCTGAATCAAAGTAAAATAGTATGTGGGTTTATAATGTCTTTGATATCTTCGTAACTTAAATCTTTTTTTTCAGATTCTTTTAAAATAGTCTGTATAATTTCACTTTTATATAACTCTTCACTATTGTCTTGATATTCATCTAAATCATCTTCAGCGTACATAAATTCAGTAATTAGTAACATAATATACATTCCGAACATTTATACTTATGATCGTTATTTTTTTAATTAGTTTCCTGTTCATCGAGAAGTGTTTTTAATCCATTTTATAAAAAAAATAGATAATGTAAAAGTTATTTTATTAATTTAAAGAAACTGGAGCATATTCTCATTGTATTCTTCCATTTCATGATTGTAGCGTTCACGGTCCTGTTCGGCTAGTTTTTTAAAAGGTTCACGCTGTTTCTCAGAAGTCTTCTGCCACATTTCACCAAGAACCTTGCTTACTTCACCCATGCCCTTTTTAGGATGTTTCTTCATAACCTTCGGCCTATGTTCAGATGTGTAATAAATCCATCCCGATTTTGCCCTCTTAGGTTTACCCGAGTCTTTTAGTTTCTTAAGAGCAACCGGTTTGTCTAGTAGTTTATCAATAAGATCTTTTGCTTTGTCTAGCTGGTCTAGTTCTTGGCAAACAGAGATAATTAGACTCTTATGGGAGTCAAACCATACGTTGTTGAGAGTACATGTCGAATTGTGGAACTGTAGCGTAGTCATTTTAATATATATCTTCTTTAATCTTTAAGTGAATATAAAATTCAATTTTAATATTCTTATCAAACTGTATAATATGAATATTTGCTCCTTATCAAAAAAAATAGTAATTATTGTAAATTTCTTTATAATTAGTCGTATTGTTTTTGATATTTATAATGTCCCTGACTCTGATACCGAATTAGATTAGATTTTAATATAGGTTTTAAGATTATGAACCTTATCAAAATTTTTACCATTTGACATTCTAACTGCCATAGATGCTTCTTTAGGAGTCTTAAAGGTGAGGTATACCTTTCCAGTTGTTTTACCAGTATCACTATCTAGACAAATATTAATTTCACTGGGCCGTACTCCCCATAGACGAGAAGAAGTCCTATTATTGTAAATATAATTGCACAGCTGCTTACACATTTCTTTGTTAATAATAGGAATATTCTCAACAACAATAATAGGATCCAGTGTTTTAACTATCTTAACTTCACCTTCATCAGTTTCTTCACCGAATAGTGTTTCAAGTTGGTCCTCTGGTTCCTGGATGGCTAATCCCAATAGACACCTACCATCCTTCATTGTTAGCTTGACTTTAACAGGAGAAATAGCGTCTAGAACTGCCGGTGGGTCTTCGAGTGCCTTTCTCTTTTTGATAGTTGAAATCTCCTTTATTTCCTGTTTAGACAGTACTTCTGGATGATCTTCGGCTAATTTTAGGAGTTTATCCTGGTAGTAAAATTTGGTCTTCCACAATTCGTTGTTAACTTTAATGTAATCTTGCTCGAGTGCCTCAAGATGCTCAACTTCTTCTTGGAGAATCAACTGATGTTTCTGCCCGGATACAATAATCTTACTCTGGTGTTTGTTATCCTTTTTAAGTTTGATTTGACTCTGTGAAAGATCACTGACACGACGAGAATAATACTTTTCTGTAGCTGCTGATTCACGCAATTGTTCACGATATTCATCATATAGTTCGTCGTAACTTTTCTTGAACTCCTTAATATCATCCTTCAACTTTCTGGGGTCCTTTGCTTCATATACTTTCTTTAGAAGATTCGTAGCATCCAAGAAGTCTCCCGAACCCATTGTGTCTTTGTGTTCGAATACAATTGCCATGACCTCACGGAGGGATTCAGCAATGTCTTTTTCTTCCCGTGTCTCTTGAGGTTCTAGAACTGGTATATTACCTGTTGGTGGCTGAGGTGGCTGAGGTGGCTGAGGTGGTTGAGGTGGCGTGGTCACAGGCCAGACGAGTGGGTCATCCGAAATATTAACATGCGTCTGGGCAGGGAATGACAAATTAATTTGGGTGTTACTCAGCGGTGTGTCAAATCGATGTCTCATTTGGATTCTCGAGGTAGGACCTGAAGGGAGTCCGACCGCCATAAACTCATTCATAAGATTGCGATTAACCAGTGCTTCATCTGTTTCTTCGAACCCCAGGGCACCTATTTCATCCCACGCGCGTTCCTCTTGGTTGTTGTAGTGCTGTGAAAATATAGACCTATTCTCATCAAAGTTATATATAAAGTTAGAAGAGGATTCATTGACAGAAGCGTCTTCTACAATCGAAACTACTTTATCGATTATATCTTTCATGGTGTCAGATATAATCAGTTGGGAAAAGTCCTGAACTGGAAGGCTGGTGTTCATTTTAGATGTTCTAATGTTAAAACAACATTTTATTTCAACTTTATAAAAAAGGTTAAAAAACAGTCTTACACAGAGGACAATGTGATTTTTTTAGAAACCAACGAAAAATACAGGGTCTGTGATATACATGCCCACATGGGAGCTTAACAATATTTAAGTCATCCATAGAAAACCCCTCCAGACATATACAGCATATATCGGCGTCTACCAGAGGATTTATTTGAACTATACATTTGTTAAGATTGTTCGTTATTTCGTCAAGGTTATTAATATATGATATTTTAGGTTTTTTTCTTATCAAATAACAAATGCCGCATGTATATAGACCAACAAATCCTATAGCAAACATAAAAATAGTATTATCTATCATATACAATATAAATTTTATAAATAGGGAGATAAATTTTCATCCATAAAATTTTTAGTTTTTTCTAGGACTTTATTCCAAAAATCTTCGTTATGTGGATATTCTCTAATATTCTGTTTCGAATCTAAGTTTTCTATGTGAATACAACTCCTTTTATCTGTTAAAAACATATAACACTCCATTTGGACTTTTTCATAGTCAGGTATTTTAGAAAAGAATCTATTTCTTCTATTTTTAGTTTCTACTATCTTACCATCAGACATACCGTCCACTTTTCCAATCAAAATAACTTCATACTTATCGGTTTTAAATAACTCGGATCTATACATTTGACTGTTCCGGTCTGTAATATTGATATTTAGTTTTTTTTCGGTTACATCAAGGGCCTTATTTTCGCGAATATTCCCCCGCTTCATTTGTGTATCTTGCTCGATAGATACCTTAAGAATTTTTGTAAGTATAGGTTTACTTTTTAGACTTTTATCAAGTTCTTTTTTACTCCCATCTTCTGTTTTATTTGTTAGACTAGTATTAGTTATTTTTTTAATACTTGACTCGATATCTTCTAGTGTAGCATTACTCTTAAGTTTTAGTTCTTTCTTTATATTTAGAAGTTTGTCTTTGTCCAATGTTAAGAGTTTCTTCTCGATATTTGACTTAGGTATATAATCTCCTGTAATTTTATTGTATGCTAAAAATTCCTTTAGGACTTCAGCTGGGTCGGCATAAGTATTATATTTTATTAATTTAGCCAATTCACTTGCTTTCACTTTAATCTGCATGTTTACTCTGTGATAATGTTATTTCTTTAATTCAATTTTAATAAATAAAATAAATTATTAGATTATATGAAGTTATTATTTGATGATGATATATCTAACTCAAATCCACATATAAATTCAAAACATAATATTTTATTTATAAAAATTGATGGTGAAAAAGGAATGAAAACAGTTAATATCAAAAAATACACAGAAGGAGTAAAAAATCTTAAAAAAGTAGATACTGTTTATTTTGATTGGGATCTAACACTAAGTATACAACCTTCTATAGATATATTAGAATATTACAAACACAGAAGTATAAGTAAAAATAAATATATAAAAAATTTAAATAATTATTTTGGTTCTTTAGCAAGAAGAAATGCCTTAAGAATTCTTTTTAGAACTATTAGACGAAAAGGAGGTGATATTAAAGTATTAACCAGAAATCCGACGGCATATCTAAAAAAAGAACAAATATTCTTTCCAGAAATGATAAATTCTCTTGAAGGTAATCGAACATTTACACTAAAAGATTTACATTATTGTGATCCCAACATCAGTAAATCTGCATATATTAGAAAATTGAATACGAACAAACTTAAGGGGAACAACTAATATGATTTTGCCAATGAATCGTATTGTCAGTGTGCTTTATTGCTATAGGCTCTGCACTTTGTTTCATTATTTTTTCTTCCTTTTTTATGTTATTTATAAATATATTTACGGGTTCTGTTTTTAAATAATCAATAACACTTTCTTGAGATTGAGATAATCTTGTATATCTACAATCAAGTGTTTCCGAATAGTTGTACATTAATTCGGTTCCCAAATTTTCTAGACATTCATCCATTGCTCGAACAAGTGCTTTTTCTGGTTCGTGTCCAACATTATTTAAGTAAAAATTAATAAAAAAATCCATTTCATCAAACTCTTTGAGATAATCTTGTATTTTCTCACAATACTGGTCCATAATATTATCTTATAAAGATATTATTTTAAATGTTTTTGAAATAAATGTATAGTAATACAAAATGTACAATATAAATCTCAAGAGAGCGTTTACCGATATTTACGATGACATTATCTTTTGTAAGTATCTTGTCCAATTTATTTAATTTTTCTATTTTTCTTCCTCCTGACTTATAAATCTTGTGTCCAACAAATATTCCTAGTGCCATAACTGGTAAATATTTTAATAGAGCAAAGTGATCAAGGGCGCTAAATCTTGTATTAAATAGTCCTAGTATAAATGCCGGTATTTCATGGATATATTGATATAGTCCGGCTAATATGCCAATTTGATTGAGAAAATAAATAAAGAATATAAGAACGGATATTCCCAAAGATACATTTGGTTTATTAACAAATGGTAATAGGAGTAATACACCTACAGCTATAAAGTGTAGAATACCAAATTTAACCCATTTATCAGGGAATACATAATAGGTAGCGATAGATACAATAATTGCCAAGAAAGCGATAAATTGTAATCTTTTAACCTGCCCTTGTCTATATTCTATATCTGTTTTGTCTTTGTAATTGAGTCTTGTTATAACAAGATTTACACCAACCATAAAGATGAATGTTATATGGGCAAATTTTGCCATAATTTGATAAATACCTTCTTGAGTATTATAATTTAGTTTACCCATTTGTGTTCCTAAATAAAAATAGTGAAATATAACCATAGATATAACTGCTAAACCTTTCATAAAATCAACTTCATGATATCGTTTCATTGTTTAATCTATATAAATAGAATAATATAATATTAATAAATGATTAAAAATCTAGTATTATCAGCTGGTGGTGTAGGAGGTATTAGTTTTATAGGAGCATTAAAGAAACTTCAAGATTCTGAATACTTAACTATAGAGAATTTAGAATGCATATGTGGTGTATCAATTGGTTCTCTTATATCATTACTTTTAATTACTGGATATACTATAGATGAATGTATAGAATTATCAATGAAAATAGATTTTAAAGATTTTATTAATATAGGTGCAGAAGACGCTCTATCTTTCTTTAATAATTTAGGATTTGATACAGGTGAAAAAATGCAATATGTAATTGAGATGTTTTTAATTAAAAAAAAATTTGATAAAGGCATAACTTTTAAAGAGTTATATGATATAACAAAAAAACATTATATAGTCGTAACAGTATGTTTAGAAACTATGAAACCTGTTTATTTTGACTATAAAAATTATCCGGATTGTCGTGTAGCAGAGTGTATCCGTGCTAGTATGGCTATTCCGTTTCTCTATCAACCAGTAAAAATAGGCAACTTAACTTATGTTGACGGGGGAGTTATAAAAAGTTTTCCTATTGAAAAATTTAGAAAAGAAAAGGACGAAACCTTTGGATTATCAGTTGGAACAATAAATAGATACTGTACTGACACAACGGATAATATTCAGGATACTCTAAATAAATTTAAAGAATATATATTACATATTTTTTATTTACCTTCATCATATAGTTTTAGAATACCAAAAAATATGAAATATATCCAAATTGATATACCAGGTGATTGTTTACAAATAAATAATGATATAACAATTAGAAAAAAATATTTACAATGTGGATATTTTAAGGCTGAAGAATATTTAAAAAACCTAAGTAATAAGTAAATGACAACAAATATATCAGCACTAGTAAAAAATACTAATATAGAGAGTAGATTAGTTACTTTCACAGATAAAAATATAGAGCAAGAGCAATTGTATTTTAATATTCATAGAATATTATTAATTATCCTTATAGTCCTTATTATAGGTATAAGTTTGTAAGGTTACATCATATTAATTATATCAATACTTATTGGAGCATCAGGGACATCTGCGTCATCTTCATGATCTATAAATTTGATACGGTACTTATTAGTTTTATTTACTCTTACTGCTTTTAGTTTTTTCTCTTTCTCAAAATGTTCTTTAACTGCCGGCATTTTCATAATTTCTTTAGGCATAGTACCAATTTCTTGACACCATACCTTAAACTTAGCGTAAATCATTTTAATATTTACTCCTGTAGCATTAGGGTCTGTGACAATATTTTCGAGTACAAAGTTTGAGATAATATCTTCTTTCGCCTTATACTTATCAGTATAGAGTGTTACTTCATCGGGTGGTTCATTACCTTCCGAATCGTACAACTTATAGTCATTAATTAATTTCCACATGAATGCCCCTTTCCACAACTCAAATTGGGCACCTAGATTGCGATCAATTGGGAACTCACACTTGTATTTTTGTTTATCGATATTATTTTCATAAACTTCCATTTCATCTGGTTTGTCCTTAAATGTAGAAATAAATTCGATTACCTTAATACGACGCCATGTACCATTATCCATACCTGGAATCTTAGGTAAGTCATTACACATAAGAACAATCTTAAACATAGGTGTAAAGGATTCTTCGTCCTTATACAAATTTCTACCAGAAAGTTCATCACCACCACTGATTTCTTTCATAATACCAATATTAATTGTATCATTTTTGTTTGGTTCTTGCATATAACACAACCGCCTCGATTTAGTTCTCATAAGTACAGGTGAAGCATTATTAGTAGTATTACGGGGTTGTGTTAGATATCCTACTGGCAACTCACACTGATAATCCCCTAGAACCATTTTAAGTAGCTCAATAATCTTGGATTTGCCATTACCACCCTCACCTGTCCATACATGAAAATCCTGATCAAGAACATTACCGGATAGGCATGAACTCATAAATCTTAGCGCATATTTTCTAATTGATGGAATGGGGAATACTTCTTCAAGGAACATATTTACTTTTTTTATGTCGGCGTCTGTTTCTTTAATATTTTCAGGGTAGTCAATTTTGGTTGTAAACGAAATATAATCGTGAGGGTGACCCTGTCTGAACATTTTATTCTTAAGATCATACACACCATTCTCAAATCCGATTAAATCTCTATTACTGTCTATTTTTTCCATGAATTCTTCATCAATAAATAATTCTTTACATTCCTGGATAACTTTGTTCTTGAATGCGTTATCACCCAGTTTGCTGAAGATATCTACGCATTTTTTAGCACGATCTTTAAAGATTTCACCGAGTAGTTCATCTTCAGATTCATTTGCCATCTTATTATAGTTTTTTGCCCAATCCAAGTAAAGGTCGCAGATATCACCAGAAATAAACTTACGAAGATGCATCGCGTCTTTTGTTTTTTTCCAACGGACGCCCGTAAATGAATACCAATCGGTGTCGCATGCTACAAAATTTTCCATTGCTCTTTTCTTAATTACTTTAGCAACACTGTGATGTGTAATCTGCTTTTTAAAGAAACTCGCTAAAATAACATCTTCAATTATCTTACTGTTATTAATAATTTCCTTTGCTTTATAAAAGTTATCTTCTTCAGCCCATCGTTTTAGACTACCAATACTCGGTCCACCTACATTATCTTTAAATCCAGCCCACATTGTTTCACAAACACCTTCTTCATATTTTCCTTCCGAATTTTTACTAAACTCAATCCAGATAGGTAAATTACAATCCTTATTAATATTGTGTAGACACATACCGGTGTAAATCCAAGTATCATAGTCTTCCGCACGCTGCGGATCCAGTAATTTAATCAAATCCTGAACTAATACAACTTCATTTTTTTGGTCTTCCTCTGTCGGCATCGATACTGTTTTTTTAATTGCTGGTCTATTCAATTTTAGCGATTCTTCGCTAAATTTTTCATTATATTCTTCTCTGTGAACATAAGGTTCCATTTTATAAATCTTATTAATACTCAAGTCTGTAATAGAAAATTCTTGCTCGATTTCTTTTATACCATTGTTGTAGATAAATACATTTGTCGTTTCATATGCTTCACAATTAGGTTTAGAAGATAACGGCATCATCCAACCACTTCCAAACTTACTAACGCTTTCGTCATAAATGTCTTTAATTTTATTGGTGGATGGCAGAGTAGAAAGGATTTTTTCTATGTCATTCAGTGTTTCATGTCGAATAATACACTGGATTTCACGAGAACACAACAGATAAGGAAATATGAAATGTATACCATCTTTTGTTATACTTTTTGATGTATCAACATATGCATTTGGTTTTTCTTGCACTACAATAGTTGAATCCCTTGGATTTTTTATATCAAATATTTCATTAATCTTTTTATAAAGGATTTCAACCACTTTGTGAACCATTAATGGCGTGTGTTGTCTGTCTTTAATATCATTCGCATATCTAAAATCAAAATCAATACAGATGGTTGACTGTAGATATTCCTTTGCTCCTTTTTCATTATTTTTGTATGGAAACTTTTCAGTTAGAGAAGCTTTGCCACCATCGTTTATAAACTTTTCGTAAATCTTATAAAATTGTGGCAGCTCATCATTTGATATATGATATGAACCCACAAATTGTCCTGGTAGACTGGTATGTGTAACAGAAATATTCGTATCTAACGATTTTGACGTTCTGTGCTCTTCCAAAAACTTTTTGAATTCCATCCTATAATAAATATATGATTACATTTTTTTTCAACTTTAAATAAGTTTTTCTTTAAATAATAAAAAGTTATTTAAGATAAAAAAAATATATCTATTAAGATGTCAAACAGAGTTCATAAGAGAATTTTTAACGTGGATATTAAGAACTTTACGAAGGATAATTTAGAGGAAAATGGTATTTATATACATTTTGACGAAGTAGATATTACAAATGCAAAAATATTGATTATAGGACCAGAAGATACTCCCTATGAAAATGGATATTATATGTTTAGTGTAAAGTTTACGGATGATTATCCTTATAAACCTCCTAAGGTAACATTTTTAAGTAACTCGAAAGTAAGGATTCATCCAAATTTATATACCAATGGAAAAGTATGTTTATCTATCCTTGGCACCTGGGCGGGACCCTCGTGGGAATCTGTAATGGATATTAATTGTATTGCCAAGAGCATACAAAGTATATTATGTAAAAATGCTATACAAAATGAACCAGGTTATACATCAGAAAAAGGTGAATTATGTAAAATATATGACCGTGTTGTTTGGTTTGAGAATTATAGATCATACATTATTAAGATACAAGACCGAAACAATGACACATTTAAGTCATTAATAAAGAAACATTTTGTAGACAATCATACCAAAAATAAAGAAAGGCTTAAAAAACACATAAGGTATAATAAACCAGATGTAGAGTTCACAGATATAAAGCCTTATAATATTAATTTGGTAGAAAATATAAATAATTTAGAGAAATTATTTGATAAAGTTGAAATATAATTAAAGTTTAAAATATTATAATAAATAAATGGATATTCAGTTTTGTGATAATTGTGAAAATCTTCTATACATCTATCTTGATGACGGTAGTTTAATTTATAAATGTAAGAATTGTAATTTTAAAAAAGACGGAGATAATAATATTTATTGTGTTTATAGAAACGACCTCCAAAATAAGAAAAAAATCAATAATATTAATGTAAAAATGAATGATTTTGTTAAGTTTGATCCAACATTACCAAGTATCAATAATGGTAATATTGTATGTAAAGAGTGTTCTAATACAGATATACTTTATGTAATAAATGATGTAGAAAATATTAAATATACGTATATCTGTAAAAAGTGTAATTCCCAGTGGACCAATTAAATTATTTAAAATTGAAAAATTATATTAATAGTAAATATATACAATATGAGCGATAAAATAGAAAATATTGATGATATCGATGATATCGATGATGCAGAAGATACAGATGATACAGGTGTCGATGATACAGGTGCCGATGATACAGATATAGGTGCCGTTGTAAATGTTGATGATTCGGATGAAGATTCAGATGAAGATTCAGATGAAGATGACAATGTAAATGATTCAGCTTCAGATTCAGATGATTATCAAGAATCAGAAGATGACTCTGAAGAACAAGACCCCGAACAATATATATCTAAAACAAAAATTCAAAATAGTATTGTTGTAGAAGATCTATATAAAGACAGTGATAAATTTTATAATGAGTATGATCCAAAAAATAATATTTTATCAAAAAAATTAACGAAATATGAAATAACTGCTTTAATCGGTATTCGTGCTGATCAAATATCTTTAGGTTCAAATACTTTTCTAAATGAAAAAGAATTAAAAAAAGTAAAAGATGAAACAAATCCAGAATTAATTGCATATCAAGAACTATTTAGTAAACCTTGTAAATTACCATTTATTATTAGAAGACCTATAGCTAATAATAAATATGAATACTCGAAACTGACTGATTTAATCTTTTAATTAATTTAACGAAGCAAATTTTTTTATATATTTATATTATAAATGAATATGGATATGAATATGGATAATAATAATTTTCTAACAGTAATAATTATTCTGTTACTGAGTGTATTAATTTATTTATTTTTCTTTAAAGAAGAAGATATATTTAGTAAAAGTAAAACAGATGACACTGTAAATGAAGAAGCACCTATACAAGAAGAAGATTTATATACAGTATCTGTAGGAAATCCAAAATTAATAACAAGATGCAAACCACTACCACCTGTAAATAAGGTAGAAAAAATTGACTTTGGATTAAAATCAGCGTATACTCCTAACAGTAGAGGTAATGTTTGCGAAAAGGGTAAAATAGACGATAGCGTGATGTTTCCTAGTTTATCAAATGAAAACGTATTAGAAAATATAGCCAGTGATGGAGAAACTATTTTACCGGTATCTTCATTTACAGGTGATGAAGCGCCTTTCTCTGCTAATTGCTCATTTACCAAACCAGACTGTAACAATCAACAAACAACATTATTTCCCGGAGAAATTTTAGTTAAGGAATCTATTCCGGTTGGATCAAATGAAGCACCAGTAGACACCGTTGAATCGTTTGATAATTACTATGAAGGATTCGAAAGTTCGCAATGTGGAAGTTATAAGAAAAAAGAAGGATTCTCATCTGACTCGGGAAAAACAGTAGAATTAATATTCTATGGTGCTGAGTGGTGTGGTTACTGTAAAAAAGCAAAACCGGGATGGAACGATTTTGTAGACGCGCACAACGGTGAAAAAATAAACGGACATGAATTAACGGCAACCTATGAAGAATGTGGTGAGGGAGAAAATAAAAAATGTGAACAATCAGGTATTAAAGGTTTTCCAACATTTAAATGTAGAATAAACGGTGGTAATGAAAAAGAAATAAATGTTTCAGATAGAACTAAAAAGGGTTTCCTAAACGCATTAGAAAGCGAACTTTAATTATTTAATTTTTTAATGTGAACGGGTGTACTCCTACTATTTCTTTTAGATGTATATTCTTCATCGGCTTTATCGTGACCTTGATTGTACATTCTATTGTGCATTTCCCAAAATTCGGGGGCGCCAATTCTAAAATCGGGATGGGCATCTGCTTTATACCAAAATACTTGATCTGTTATTTTATTACTTTTAGCATTATTATTAATAACAAGACACTCAAAGTCTTCGGTACAAGCATCCATTACTTGACAAAATTCATCAAAGGTAGAAAACATACCAGCATAATGATCATATATTCTTTTTCTATTACTAATAATATTTTCACGCAGAATAAATACATAATCAATATTTGTTCTAAGATTAGGAGGAATACCTAAAGCAAACTGCATGGTTATCATAAATAAGATTTTAAAGTGTCGCCCATTCATAAAAAGTGATCTGATATTTGGATCTCTAACCCATGTTTGATCATACAAACAATCATCAAGTATTAAGAATGCTCTAGGATCCAATGAACTTTTACCCATTTTTTCTTTATCTTTATTCATTTGCTGAATACACATTTTTTGTCTTTTTAAGACTCTTTCTATTATAGGAGCTGAATATTCTTCATGAATAAAAAGAGATGGTAACAATTTCCCATAGAACGAATTTGCTGCTTCTGTTCCAGATATAACAGTACCTACAGGTATATTTTGATGGTGAAAAAGTATATCACGGCATAGAAAAGACTTACCTGTATCACGCTTTCCTATAAGTACAACAACTTTATCATCTTTTATATCGTTGATATTGAATTTTTTTAATCGTAAAGACATTTCTATCAATATATATTTAAGTTTAATTATTTTAACTCATTATAATTTCGTTTATTTTATAAAGAAAAAGTATATCTTATGAAAAATGATAGATGATTGGGTATTAAGGTTTAACAATTTGGCGCCGAAACATTACACAAAATTAGGTTCTTCTCTAAAGACATGTCTTAAATTAAAAGAATGGCAGAGTTATATGCCTATTATGTCCCTTTTTTTTCATGTTCACAATACCCGAAATTCGCATAAATGTTTAACATTTGATAATAGATATATTTTAAAAGAATTAAAGAATCCGATAGAAAAAGAAGATGATGAAGATTATAATACAACAAGTAATAAAATATATAATGCTGTTGTATGGGATTCGCGAAATAATAAAGAAATGAATCTAGAAGTTTTTTGTAAAGTATCCCCATTATTAGATCCGGTCACCTATATGCAGGGAAACTATAGTGTAAAATTAAGAAGAAATCAACTTCTACCGAGTAATTATAATCATAACACCTTTAGTAAAATAAATTGTTTAGATAATTCAGCCTATATTGATGCTTTCTTTGGATACATTGGTTCATATTTAAGAGAAAAACATTATTTACCTTGCTTTCCACTTTACTATGGGTCATTTAATGGTATTATAGACGAATTCTTTTACGATATCAGTGAAGAATACTATAGTTTAAAAAATGAAGAATGGTTTGAGAAAAATTTAGGCCATCTATTCTCTTTAGATGTAGGAGTATCAAAGGATTCAGATGAAGAAGACGAACCAGATGCCGAACCAGTTGACGAACCAAAAATAGAAGAACTACCAGATTCTGATGAAGAGAATTCAGATTCTGATGACTCAAGTAATTCTGGTAGCTCTAAGTTTTCTGAAAGTAATGATTATATTGCAGTTTTTGAGGATTACCCTGTCCAAACTATATTTATGGAAAAATGTGACAAAACACTTGGTGAAATGCTAGAAGGCGAATATCAGGACAAACAAATTAAGAGTATTCTATTCCAAACTATTTTTGGCCTGGCATTTTTACAAAAACATTTTGATTTCACACACAATGATTTACATGTAAACAATATTATGATCACTAAAACAGACAAGAAATTTTTAATATACAATTACAACAAAACCTATTATAGAGTTCCAACATGTGGATATATTGCTAAAATTATTGACTATGGTCGGGCCATCTTTACCTTTAGAAACAGAACCTATTTTAATGATGTATTTTCTAGATATGGTGAAGCAGAAGGTCAATATACTTATCCTAAACAAGAAGTTCCATTCTACAAAAGTGAATTTACTGAGAAAGATGAAAAAGGTGAACCAATTAAAAAAGATACAGTTTTACCCAATCCTAACTTCGATGTAACTAGATTAGCAACAACTATTATGGATGATCTTGTTAAAACAGAACAAAAACGAGTAATAACTGAAGAAGAATCTAAAAAAGTAGAATCTGGAGAATCTGAAAAAAAAGAAGACGACGAATCTGATTTAGAATCTGAGAAATCAGAAGATATGGCTAAATATTATCCAACATCAGAAATATTTAGCTTCTTAAAAGAATGTGTAACTGACGATGAAGGAGTCAATCTTCATTTAGAAGATGAATCTTTTGAATTATACAAAAGAATAGCAAAACATGCAAAGAATGCAACACCTAAAGACTTATTAAAACATAGCCTATTTAGTAAGTATAAGGTTCAAAGAAAAACTCTCAAAAACTGTAGAATTTATTCACTTTAAAATACCACGAAGATTTTACTTTAAAATACCACGAAGATTTTTGACACATTCCGTTTTACATACTAATTTATTATTTTCATCTTTAGTACATTCTTTTTTACATGACTCTGACACTCCAGCATCAGAATCTTTAACCTTAACAGGGTATTCTATTAATACCATCATTGCTATTAAACCAACTATTATACCAACTTTTTTATTATAATAAACTGCTACCACAGTTAGTATTCCTAGAGTTAATAAAAGTATATCCATTTTTATATTAAATAGATATTTAAAAAATTAAAAGGGAGCCCCGCCAGTTACAAAATCTTCAGTCGGCGCTACTATATTTTCTTTAAAAACCATATAGCATGTAATTGCCGAAACTACAAAGGTTATTACTGAAAGGGTTATAACTTCTTTCATAGGTTTTGTTTCTTTTTTTTCTTGTTTATCTTTATTTCTTATTCCATTTATTATAAAAATAAATAGTGGTGCTATAATAGCAACATTAAGTAAACCAAATAAAAGTGGATTCGCAAACATTTATAATATGCTTGTAGATAAAAAATATGTATTTTCTCCGATTACTTTTTATGTTATTTTACGATATTACATCTTTACAATTCATCAATTTCAGCCGCGTCATCAAATAATGTGAATACTTTTTCTCCTCCATCTTGTTGTTGTATTTTGTCCTCTAAATATTGTTGGATATTTCCTTGTTCTTCTGGACTATTTTTTTCTACTAATTTGGCAGCATCACCAATAAAGTTATCCATTGAGTCACCATCATCAAAGGTCATACTTAAGGGGCTTGCTTCATTAAGGGATATATTTTTTTCACTTGGATCACTTGGTGATTCTGGTCTGGGATTGGTAGAATCATTCGACTGTTGAAAAGTAGGATCCCCATCAGTTAATTCACTATGTTGTTCACCACCTATAGTTGTATCTACTGTAGCAATAGCACCACTCGTATCTACAGAATTATCTTCTTGACCTTCCGAAGGTGCATTAGCAATAGCACTTGGCAGGCCTTCACTTGTGGCAGTCATAGTAGATGGATCTGTTGGTGATAAATTTTCATCTGGTGATAACGGTGGTGGTATGGTAGGTATTTCTTTAATATCCCCTAAATCTTCATCACTTTTATTGGTATCAGTATCGTCTTCTTTATCAAGATTTATATTTGTGTCTTTATCGTCGTCATTATCGTCATTATCGTCATTATCGTCATTATCGTCCTCATCCCCGTCTTCTTTCTTCTTACCGTCTATATCTTCTTCGGTTATTGTTAAGTAATCCTTAAGAATATCTTTAACTGGGAGTAATCTTCTAACAGAATCCTTAATTCCATCTGAAATAATAGATTCTATATCTCTAATATTTCTTTGATAATTATTGGCTGATATTTCGTGATCAAATAAATAAGGATTCTTCCAGATTTCTCTGGCGATATTAATGTAAATCTTGTGAACAAAATTACTACTTTTTGGTATCTTTAAGTTAACACTTTCTACATTTCTTTTTTGACCTATAGAAGTTAAGATTTTGGTGTGCGCTAAAAAAACGGCGGTTACTAAATCATCAAACCAATCACAACCACTGGCCTTAATAATTCTATCGTATTCTGTTTCTATAATTTCTTGATTCCATTGCGGTATCTGAGAAATTAATGTTTGATAAGTCTTTAATCTTTGTTGTTTTATCTGTTTCTTAATACAGATTTCACAAGATTCATCATAAATACTTTTAAAACCTTCATAGATATATGGTTTTAGGGTATTTACTAATTGATTAGTATATTCCAACTTGGCTTCGACAAAAACTGGGACTACATAATCTTCCATTTTTATATATGAAAGAAAAGCAAGATAGATATTAAACGAACTTTTACTTTTTATTTTATTATTTTTTGTACATATTAGTTCTATAGAAGATTGCTAAGTTTCATAGCCCGGATCATACGAGTAACACCGATGCCACCACCACAGCGCTGGAAAAACTTACTCTTCAAAAAGTCATCAAGTTCTTTTTCAACACGCTGTTTAGTGAACTGACTGAATAGTAAGTTGGCGTATCCGCCGTCACTAATACTATAAAATTGCTTACGCATGTATTCCGCGTCGCAGGAACGCTCCGCCGATCCAATAGTCTCAATACCATGAACGATAACATCAATTTTGTTCGCAGTACCTTCGATATCTCCCTTTCTCATGTTCCAGAAAGGAGAAGTAAATTCTGGGAAGTATTTGAGAAAGAAAACTGGCCCGTGATCTTTTCTGAGTCTCTCCTCGTGTTCGTGTTCAAGTTCTTTGACGCCGTATCTTTCAGCAACATCAGTGTAATTACCTTCAGGAAAGTCTTCTTTCTTACCAAAACCGAGATGTTCTAGAAGTTCGGATTCAAGTTTTTGGAGTTCGGCCATACCACCTTTGGATTCAAACTCAAACATAGGGAATATTAGATCGTGGCGACCAGGAACCGGATTGGCTTCGTTTCTGTAACTGGTGCTGAGACAGAAAAAACCAGGGGTATCTGGATTACGAAGAAGTTCGTGTTCCAACCACATCTGTCCTGTCTGCGGAAGTGGCCAGACCTGTCCAGCATAGTTATAGGTAGCTACTGTGGTAGGATCTTCACATGCAGCAAGAATACTCATTCTGTTTTGAGTATGGACCTCAATAAAACCCTTCGTCTCGAAGAACGCACGCATTCTTTTTACAACTTCGTGAAACTCTTTCGGTTCAATTAAACTATTCATCTCTATAAATAATAATAAAAAAGAACCTTTAAATGGTTTTATCATATTTAAGCAAAAGAATAACTGCTTAGACTTTGAGTATAAGGATTTTCCTTGAACGCGTTGAGTAATTGAGGATTGATTCTTTCTGCCAGTAATGAGGCATCATTAACTTTATTACCTTCACTTGTTTGCCCACAGAACTGGGGCTGCTCTATAGAGTTATATACTTTAGTAGTTTGTGGTTCTCTTGTTACTATTCTGTCACCGTCTAATTTATCAACCTGGACATTAATTTTATCTCCACCAACAGTTAATTTTTCTTTTTCCTGGGTTGGTGCTCTTCCAACAGAAATGTTTTCTTTATTGGTGTATCTTAAATCAAGCGGTGCGGTTAAATAACCACGACCACCACCAAGTCTATCAACACTTGGATTATTAGTGTAGTCACTGTGTGTGGTTTCTTTAATTGTAGTTCTGGCATATTTAGGAGCAACAATGTACCCACCCACACCACCAGCATGTCCACCTTCAACACCATTGGCGTTTCCAAGACGGTCATCGTGGATAGTTGTCTCCTTAATAGTAGTAGGCAATATATCTGTTGGGTCATAACATACTTGTTTTTTAAAGACTGTTCCAATATTTCTAACAGAACCTCGCTGGGCAGTGACATCTCTTTCATTTGCTGGTAAGTTAAAACCATTTTTACCGTAATTTGAGAAATCTTCTTGTTGGTCCCATAATCCACCCATTTGCATATTTCTGGTAGTATCTCCTTTAAAGGTAACCTTAGTTCCCTTCTTAACAAGTGCTCTCTTAGATTCTTTATCAACCTGAAATTTAGCGGGACCAACTTGATAATCAGTATTATCACGTTTTGTCTTGGGTAATATAATACATCTTGGTCTTAATTGTTCCCTTTCATTAGATCCAACAGTAGTAAAGTATCTATCGGCTGAGTTAATATAGAATTTACTTGGTTTATATTTACCAACAGCACCCACTTTGCCTCTTTGTTCCGGTCCAGAACCAGGTTTAACTCTGCCTTCATATGATAATTTAGGGTTATTCAGGGTACGAAGTTCATCAACAGTCTTAGGTCTAACAGCTGCCTGTGATTCAAATGAATGAAAGCCACCACTTGGACGGTTAGTATATCCTTTATTTAATCCTCTTCCCACACGGGTCTTTTGTATTGGGGATTCATTTGTTCTATACATAGATTGATTATAATATTGTCTTTGTTCTTGAGTAGAATTTTTTTGACCCCATGTACCTTTTCTACTTTCATTCGGTCTAAAGAATGGAGATGGTGCTGCTTCATTAGCAGGCATAGAACTTTTACTCTTATAGAATTTGTCAGCGCCAGTAAATCTACCTAATTTTTGTTCATTGACATCATTGTCTTTATAAGACTGTCCATAACTAGAACTAGAAAAAAATGGTTCCATATTATTATGTTTAAAGTTCTCTTTTTTGACATATTCTCCAGTTAATTGACTGTAAGTATATTGATCATCCACTTTCTTTTCATTTAAATCAGCAATAGTCTTGTCATTTAATGGCAGTTCTTTTTTTAAATTACCCATAGTATTTAATATACCTTCATTATAGTTTGTCGGTACACTCGAACTTCTATTATCTTTAGAATCCTCAAATGCTTTATCAACAACCTTAAATTCTTGCCTTTTTGATCTCGAGTATTCCATTTGTTTGTATGGATTAACGGGACCTGTTTCATTTCTCATTCTTTTCTTCGATATTGCTATATTTTGTGTTTTTCTCGGAACACCCTGTTCATTTATATAATAACCTAATCCTAATAATGATAAAAATATGTAAACTGGTATCATTTAATATATAACTTATAAAATATTTTTAAATTATCTAGAATAATCGGCCGAACAATCTTTATTGTATATCCTTAAAAGTTCCGGAGGTATTTCATTCCATTTAAATATACACTTCATGTTATTACTATTAAAATATCCAACTAACGTAAAATGAACTTCATCTTCATAACATAAAAATATAGTATCATTATTTTTATTTAATTCATTACCTGTTGGATAAATTGTTGTTCCTTTCTTTATTTCATCGATGTCATATAACCCTTCTGTAAATGTTTTTAACAAAACTATGTTTATATTATATACATTTTCCAATAATTGCATTATAATATGATCCCCCCAAAAAGTATTACCCATTTTTTGTAATATCAATCTAAATGCTCTAACTGTTTTTATTTCATTTGGATCAAATAATCCATCGAATTCATCATATTGATCCTGTAATCTATAGATTTCTATAATATCTTTAAAATTATTTTGATTTATACAAAGACTTGCTTTTTTTCTAATATCTTGAGCAACTAATGCATCTTGAGGTTCTCTTTGTTGATTTAGTGTGTGTGCTATACAATGAAAAAGACAATCACCACCAGCGCCACAATCTAATACTCCAAATAGATTATTTTTAGGTTTTAGATTACTATATTTATTTAACCTCCTTACCCATGTATCACTTATTTTAGACCATCCATAATCATTAAAATAATGATGCCAATTTTTATTGGTTACTTGAATATCTTTTTTATCTTTTTCATAATAACAATTCGTTCCAAGTATATACAACTTATCTGTTAAATATAATTTAGTTGTTGTTGAATAAGTTTTTACTATACTAGTCATTATGAATCCTATTATAGTATATTAAAAAAAAGTTTAAATAGTTTTCTATTTTATCGTCTTTTATGTCTTTTATTTTTATAATTATTCTTTGGGTGATTTCTTATATTTTTTTTATTATGAGTTTTTCTTTTCTTTATTTGACTTCTTTTATTTTTATTCTTTAATAGTTTAAAAGTTTTATATCTTTTATTAAGTAAATATTTGTCGATATATTTTTTAGGTAATAACTCTGAATATGAATTAATATTATTATGTAATATAAACATTAATGCTACTATTATTCGTGTTGTCCAAACAGTTTTGGTATTATGTGGTATTATTTTAGTGTTATCACCAGTGTATACGCTTGCAAATGAATTATTTAAATATTTATTTTTCTTATCGGAAAATTTTTTTTCGCCTTTATATAATAAAAATATTTCTATTAAATTATGTGTAATATAATGGTTCGTTGTTCTTATCATTTTAGAGATAAGTGTATCATCTCTATTACCGTATTTATCAGAAATATTACAATAATAGGAACCTTTTCTTGTAAATAATTGTACTATATTATTTAATCTTTTTTCGCTACTTAATATTTTCTTAATATCATCGATAAATATATTGTGATTATAAAATTTTTTTGTTGTAAAAGCAACATTTATTATTTGTATATCTAATAATGTATTTATTTCTATTTTACTTTTATCATAATCACAACAGAATTCTCCAAAGTCAATTAATTTTACATTACCCTTACTATTTATCATAATATTTCCAGCTTTAAAATCAAAACAAGAGAATCCTAAATTTAATGTTTTTTTAAATAATGTTTTCATGTCATTCATTTTTTTCTTAAATCTAGATTTTCCATCACTAATTTGTCCACCATTTATTAAATAGTCTTCTAATGTTTTTTCTAATTTTTCCATAATTATGAAACCAAATTTTTCTCCGTTTACATCTATAATATAAGTTTCATACACTAAGGGTCCTACATCATTATCCGAAAACAATATATTTAATCTAATTTCATCTATCATCGATATTTCATCCATAATTTCTGTCATTTTTACTGCATAAATATTATTTTTTGTGTCAATAACTGTAAATACACTTCCATAGGAACCATCTCCAAGATGTTCATCTATATCTGTATATTTAGTATTCTTAAAAAAAAGTTTGGTTGCTATATCATACTCACTCATATTACCACTATAAAGCAATTTATGCATGTAGGATGCATGATCATCAGAATTAATATAAACTATTGAGTCTAATGCTTTTTGTATACCTTTTTCACCCCTTAGTTTCTTAGTAATGCTACTATTCATCTATTATATATTTAGATAAAAATTTAAAATTTAGTTAGGTTGTGGTAGACACATAGATTGGTCTAATGGAGTAGGAACGCACGGTCTGTGGTTGTCCTTAACTATATTACTATTGTTAATATTGTGATCAAATGGTATACTGACATTTTTTTGTGGATCAAAATGTAAATAATCCCATCTGTTGAATCCTACTTCTTTAGCTGTACAAATAGGAGTAGTTAATCTTGTATTTTCAGTCTGTAAGTTACAGTCTGGAAAAGACACTCGTGGTCTCTGTCCACAGTTTCCGTTCTGCGCTGGTTGCATATTATCTTTTTTACTAAAATCAACTTTGTTTCCTTGAGATGTAACTTTGACACCTATATTTCCAGGCATATATCTAGTTTCTGGACATCTAGAGTAATTTCGGGTAATATTTAATAATTCAGAATTTTCATCTACTAAATCACAACCTATAGAAGCGCCTGTTCCTTGAATTCTGATATCAGGTGAAACTGCGAATGTTGGTGCTATAGTTGGTTCACTCATAATCCATTCAAATGGACCTTTACTTATTTCATTTTCTCTTTCTAAATTAGAACTCATTTTATATTATATAATATAAAAAATTTAAAAAAATTTTTACACTTATTAGTTTAATTGACTTAGCATCCGCGTTGCTGGTAATCATAATTTCTTACCATTGCTCTAGATGATAATCCACCTCTTACCCATGCTTGGTTGCTGTCTTCAGGGATAATGTGTCTCGGGTTCTGAACATTAGTTCTTAAGTTATCAACCATAGGAGTAAAGAAATTTTCTATACTTACACCGGCAAGCGTATTGCATGATTTCTTCATACTAGTGTCTTCCCCTGGTTGAAGAACAGATTCTTCATTAGGATGTGGGACACCACGACCCATGTAAGGAACAGTTAAGTATGGTCTAGTGAATAGTTGATTAATGCTTCTCATATTTGTTAATTTATTTTCAGTTCTTAAGATACTGTCATTATCAATTAAGCATCCAGATTCACCAGCCCATCCTTGATTTACTTGATAGTTAATATTTGGTTGAGAAAATGCAACACTGCGAGGTCCGGGTGCTCCACATTCACAACTTCTATAGTTTTGAAGGTGATAGGCACCTTGGGCAACACTTTGAACTGTTTCATAATCCTGATAACACGGATCATATGTCGATCTTGTTTGTCTATCAAAATCGGGACAGTTTGTTTCACCGGTACATCCACATCTTTGAACATTTACCTTAGGCGCTAATTTTTCCATTTTATATATACTATACTTTTTTATTTTTTAAAAAGTAATTTAAGAAAAATATATTATCTTATTCTTGTTCCTACTTGTAAATCTCCACCAGTTAAATCTCTAGACATATTTGAGGAACATTGAACTCCATTTCCTTCTTTACATGTTTTAGGTTGTCCAAAGCACCATTCCGCAAATGCTTTCTGATCATTCATACTTCTAGTGTTAGGCATAGTATAGAATTGGCGTTCATTACTCTTTCTCTGCCAAACTTCATCAGTTGTCATATATAAATCCTTATTTACAATACCAGATACTTCGTCATCCAATTTTTTATTTTTATAAGTGGGGCACGCTGCTTTTCTTTCTCTTTTATCTGTTACTAAAAAGTTCATGTAAGGATTTTCTTTAGTTGGTTTTTGACATTCTTTATTTCTAACTGAATAAAACTGTTCTTTAATATCTGGTTTATTAGATTCTTCACCACGATAGATGATATAACTAATTATCATAGTACATATAGGTACACCTAAATAGTTTGCTTCTTTATATATAACGGCCATAGTTACACCAAAATAAACACTAAATCTTACTAATGCATTCATTTTTTCATGTAGGTTCATATCTTTTCCTGGAAAAAATTCTGTAAATCTATCCTGTGAATATAATATACTTACTTTTTCAAACCAAAAAGGGTCATTTCTATAATTACTCATTTATATAAACTATACATAAAAAAAAAAATTTATTCTTTCTTTTGTCTATTATGTAATTTTTTCTGTAATCTTTTCTGTGTTGGATTTTTAGGTTCCTGTATTGTTGTCTGAAGGCCTTGCGTTAGTCCACTAAAGAAAGGATTATTTTGTAGATTCCCCATTAGACTCTGTGCTTCATTAACCAACTGCATTTCATTTATTTCACCACTTTCTACTCTTTTATTAATACTCTTACCTATATTTTCAACTATACTCATAATATTAGGTCCGTCACCACCTCCACCGCCTCCACCACCAAATAAATTACCTATTAAATCCATGGGATTAGCATTTTCACTAATTATATCTTCAATATTTATATCTTTAGCAATATCATTTGCTAGATCACCTATCATAGAATTACTAAAGATACCATCAAATTCTTCTTTTAGTTTTTCTGCGTGTCCTTGTGCTTCTGCCTGTGCGTCCGGAGATACATCTCCATTATCCATAGATTTCATCATATTTTCTGTAATATTCTTAAGATTGTCCATCATATCGGTACTATCTTTATTTTCTAATACTGACTCGAAATTCTTAAATAATGTTCCTAAATCATTATTTGTTGTTTCACTTACGGCCAGCATATAGAACGTCTGTAAATAATTCCATAATTGCTCACGACTGGTCTGCGATATACTACTATTCCATATTTTCTCAAAATCTATATCTCTTGCCAAACAATTTTTACATTCTGGGAGTATGAAAATCTTAGGATCCTTATCACTTATCATAGTTCCATTATCTACCATAAACTTAAATACTGTTTTCCGCCAACGGTCACATTTTCCTCTTTTCTTATCGGATTGAGGATAATTTACTCTTAATAGACTTGCGTGTCTTTCTATAATTTGTTCCTTAAATTCAGGAAACGCCACCATTATATCCTGTAAAAAAGATTTATAGTATTGATAAAATTTTTCAGCTGTATTATTTTCCATTTTAGTTTAATAAAATAGATATTAAAAAAATATTTTATTCGCATCTTAAGTTCTAGCAATAGAATTCCCAACCGATTCCCTTTCAGCCATCATTTTATCATATGCGCTGTCCATTATTTGTTGTTTTTGTGATTTCAAATTTGTATTTGTTGCTCCTTGTCCCGGTTGTTGGCCTTGTTGTCCCTGTTGCGGCCCTGGACTGTTATCGCCTTCTATAAAACTAAATGAATCTCCGGTTGAAAAAGAACCACCATATCCACCGTCTTCACTTAATCCACTGTAAGCCCCACCAAAATTACTAAAACCACCAAATCCTCCTATATCTTCGACGCCGTCTACTGACTGATTAAATGATTTTATCCATTCATTAGCAGCATCCCCCTTTAATAAACTGTTTGTGTCTTTTTTAAATATGGTTGGGACACTTTTAATAAAAGACGGTAATGTACCATTCTTTATTAAATCATCTACACATACAAACTGTACTTGTGATTTAACTGGTGATTGCGAGATGTTTATTATCATACTTTTACAATATTGACAACGTTTACTATAATATAAAATATTACTCATTTTATTTTAAATAATATAAATTATTTAAAATTGAAACATATAATATCTACAATAATAAAGAATGGATATAACGAAACCTACAAAATCTAAAGGGCAAACTACTTTTACTCTATCGAATGATTCTGGATTGGATGTTTCTATAATTAATAGTATCCGCCGAACCATTATAAATAATATTCCTATTTTCGGATTTAATACCGAAACAGCACAAGATGTTTATTTTCATAAAAACAATACAGTTCTACACAATGAATACCTAGAACATAGAATTGGTATGATTCCACTTCACATTAATCCAGAAAAATATAAGCCTAAAAGTCTATTGTTTGTTATTAATGTTAAAAATGAAACCGGTGAAACCAGAGAAGTAACTACAAATGATTTTGAGATATATAAAATTAGAAATGACGCTCCAGAATTTGAGATTAATAGTCTGGACCTAGAAACTTTTAAACAAATCTATGACGGTGAACCTTTAGATCAGGATGAAAAAGATAAAATCTTAGATCCATTTAAATTTAAAGATACCAAACACTACATCACTATAACTTATCTTAAAGATGAGAATGCAACCGGTGATGATAAAGAAGAAATTGTTATGTTTGCTATACCAAGTGTAAATACTGGAAAAATAAATTCTAGATTTTCAGGTGTGTCTTTGTCTACCTATAGTTACACTACTGATGAAAAAAAAGCGGACATTGAAAGAAAAGCCCGTGGTAAAGAAAATGAAGAATTATTTAATAGTTTAGACATTCAGAGATTCTATAAAACTGATAAACTTAATAGACCAAACAGTTACGACTTTAAAATAGAAAGTCAATGCTATCTTAATGATATGGCATGTTTCCTAAAAGGTATTAGTATTTTATTCGAAAATATGAAAACTGTACAAAAAAGAATTCATGAAGAAGATGAAGTTTCTATTAAAGAAAGTGAAGATATAGAAAATGGTATAGATATTATTATCCAACATGTAGATGATACCATTGGTAATCCTATTCATAAAATTTTAGTCCAAGATTTTATTGAACTAACAACAAAGAAAAGAGTAGAATTCTGTAGTTATGTAAGACCCCATCCACTTTACAACCACATCACTTTTAAATTAGTTTCTAAAGAAGATCCTAAAACTATCTTGATAGATGCAATAGACAACTGTCTAAAAATTCTAAAAGATATTATGGATGCTCTATAGTTTCTTCCGGTTCTTCCGGTTCTTCCGGTTCTTCTATACTGTCCACCATTTCATCCACTGTATCACTAATTATTTGTTCAACTAATACTTTACTATTTTTTTCTTTTTGTTCCTTGCTATATTTAGAAATAGCAAAATACAATCTAGGTGTAGGTAACTCATTAATATATTCCATAACATTACTAAAAGCAATTGCCTTTTTGTTTTCTAGATATTGCCCATGGAGTTCATACAATAATGGTTTCATAGAGAAAGGTGCATCTGTTAATTTAATTCTTTTTTCTTTAAAAACATAGCCATAGGTATCATACAAATCTTGAGTAAAATCATGAACCTTATATTTCATATTATTATAGGTTCTTCTATTTTCAGAGAATACCTTAAGATAATCCGGTATCAGACCATTCTTTCGATTACTTAAGTAATTAAATAATGGTAAATGGGATTCACCATTTAGTTTCTTATAAGCCATATAATTTGGATGCATAATCTTGTATCTTTCTTTATTATTAATTAATGTAATTCCAGCAATGTCTTCTGCGTTTTTACTTTCTAGATATTCCTTAATATTGTCTATTTCTAATACTTGAGCTAGACTAAACCAACTATGTCCACTTTCAGATTGTTCTTTTGTTTTTTGATGAATGTCCTCAATATTACAATAAGTTTCTGCGTCTTTAGACCAGGCAGACACCAACACAATTCTATTCTTATTGTATTTCTGAACAATTCTATTATCTTTATGGACCATAACAAAGGAATATCCCTGTGATTTATCCAAAATATCAAAGTCGCCATTATTTTCTTTTAAAATATCTAAGAACATTTGTCTAAAGGTTTTTGAATTGTGCCACTGGCATAGTGCTCCTATTTTACTACGGGTACTCATAAACCATTTGTCTTTTTCGTGATTATGCCATACAGAAATTAGTGTTCCATCAATATATTCTTGTAAAGAAAAACTATCTTTATTTTCAAGGTGTTGTAGATCTTCCAGTTCTCCTTCAATAAATCTAACCGGTGGGATATATAATACGTGTTCTTTAGAATATACAGCACCACGACAATATTTTAACCATCCACCTTCGCCGTCATCAAGGGTAACTCCGTGAGGATATTTAACTAAAGTATTGTCTTCATATTCGTGAACTTTACAACTCTTTGACTCAAAGAGTTCTTTTGCATTTTCTTGTTTTATAACACCAACAAATTCCATTTTTTATAACTATATTATTTTTCTTTTAAATGTTTTTAAACGTTTTAATATTAGTTTGATTTTAAAAAGATTTTCACTATTACATATAAGAATGCCGAAGGAAGAAATACCAGGATACATTAAAAGACCAACCTCCCCTACATTTCCACCAAATAAAGGTTGGGTAAAACCCCCCGCTGATTTATCACCACCAGCAAGAAGGAACCTCAAAGAAGAAATTGATTATCTTGCGAATAAAGAAGTAGATATTGACAGACTTAAAAAAAGAGGCGTAGTTTCTGATGAAGGTATTAAAGAAAAAAAAGAAAGATCTAAAAGACTGTCCGAACCATCGCTAAAAGAAATGAAAGAATTAAGAAAAGAGGCTGATAAAATATACAAAGCAGCAGCAGCATGGAAGAGTATGAGTCCCGAAAGAAAAAAAAATTTACCAATATTGATCATCGATAATATGCAAGATTTTGTGGAAGGGTTACCAAAAGGCGATAAATTAAAAAAAGGATATGCAGTATACAAAAAAGAAGAAGATAAAATAGTTTTAGATGTCAAAAAAAAATTTAAAAGGGTAATAAAAGAAAGAGAAAAAGACAAATCAAAAGACTCAAGAAAGGATAATTCATGGGAAGAAGGTAAGATAGACCAATTATTCGAACAAATGAGAAAACATAAGGTATCTCCAGAAAAATATTTAAAACACAAAATCAAAGAAAAAACGGTTATGATTTTAAATCCAGACTATATCCCATACCAATTGTATACTGCTGCAGTAGGTCAATTTTATGAACTAAAACAAGTTGGATTCTTCTTAAGAGAATTAAAAAAAAGAAGATTAAAGATGAACATCAAAGACAAGAAATTAACAGGTCGACTTATTGTTATAGATGACCCATTTGGCAACAAATCACCTACAAGGCAGATAATCCCCGAATTAGAAGATGACGATCATAGAATATATAAAAATAGAGAATTAAATAAAGAATTAAAGGTTAATCCATACTTGACAGAATTAAGAGAAAAACAAGATGTTGGTATCAATATTGAGAAGGTCAATCTCAAGCAGGCGCAGTTGGCCCTCAGCGAGTTCAATAAACTCGGCACCAAACTTCTCAATCGCAGCGCACTCGGTTCGGATGCCATACAGCCCGCCGCCGGATGGGCAATCGAACATGAAAAAGAGAGGGGTAGGCTACATGACGCAGTGAGGGAAATGGAGCGCTTAGAT
>Ga0307986_10000225_pt1 | contig 42134 bp, 43 predicted proteins | sample EllFjometageno82_FD_203170 | JGI IMG/M metagenome (GOLD analysis project Ga0307986, IMG submission 203170) | Marine microbial communities from Ellis Fjord, Antarctic Ocean - #82 | ecosystem: Environmental > Aquatic > Marine > Unclassified | place: Southern Ocean | collected 2014-10-09 | reverse complement strand
ATAGTCATCCTATTAATAACAATATTAAGTATATTTAGTTTGAATTAATGAGAGCTTATAAAATTATAGATCATGAATACGACGTTGTTGTTCTTGGAGCAGGTGGCTCTGGTTTAAGAGCTGCTGTAGGATTGTCAGAGGCAGGATTAAAAACGGCTTGCATCTCCAAGGTTTTTCCAACTCGTAGTCACACATCAGCTGCTCAAGGTGGTATATCCGCTGCATTAGGAAACATGGGTGAAGATGATTGGCGATGGCACATGTACGATACTGTAAAAGGAGCTGACTGGTTAGGTGATCAAGATGCAATCGAATATTTATGCAAAGAAGCACCAAGAGCAGTTGTTGAACTTGAAAGATATGGAGTTCCTTTTAGCAGAACTGAAGATGGTAAAATTTATCAAAGGCCATTTGGTGGCATGACAAAAAACTATGGTAATGGGACAGTGCAAAGAACTTGCGCAGCTGCAGATAGAACAGGTCACGCTATACTTCACACACTTTATGGACAAGCTTTAAAACATAACACAGAATTTTTTATAGAATATTTTGCTTTAGATTTAATAATGAAAAATGATGAATGCAAAGGTATCATTGCTTGGAATTTATTAGATGGAACTATTCACAGATTTCGATCACACATTACAATTATTGCTACCGGAGGTTATGGAAAAGTATATCAAACAGCAACTTCTGCACACACTTGTACAGGAGATGGAAATGCAATGATATTAAGAGCAGGTCTACCACTTCAAGATATGGAATTTGTTCAATTTCACCCTACAGGAATATACGGTGTTGGAACTTTAATAACAGAAGGAGTAAGGGGAGAAGGTGGATTTCTTGTCAATAGTGAAGGTGAAAGATTTATGGAAAGATATGCACCTAACGCTAAAGATTTAGCCTCAAGAGATGTTGTAAGCAGATCAATGGAAATCGAAATAAATGAAGGGCGTGGCGCAGGAAAAGATAAAGATCATATATACTTACATTTAGACCATCTTGATTCTAAAGTTATAGAAGAAAGACTTCCTGGTATATCTGATGCAGCTAAAACTTTTGCCAATATAGACGTAAGTAAACAACCGATACCAGTTGTGCCTACAGTTCACTATAACATGGGAGGAATACCTACGAATTATAAAGCAGAAGTTTTAACACTTAATGGTTCAGAAAAAACTGTACCAGGTTTAATGGCTATTGGAGAAGCTGCGTGTGTATCTGTACATGGAGCTAATAGACTCGGTTCAAATTCGTTAATAGATCTTGTCGTTTTTGGAAGAGCCGCCGCAAAAAGAGCAGCAGAACTTGTTAAACCAGGAACACCACATGAAGAAGTTTCTCAAAGTGAAACAGATAAATGTTTAGATAGGTTTGATAAAATACGTAATTCAAATGGTAATACTAAAGCAGCAGATCTTAGATCTTCAATGCAAAAAACGATGCAAACTAAATGTGCAGTTTTTAGAACTGAAAAAACTTTAAAACAAGGGATCGACGAAATTAGAAAGCCTCTAGCCGGTATGAATGACTTATCTGTACAAGATAAATCATTAGTATTTAATACTGATTTAGTTGAAACTTTAGAATTTGACAACTTGATTAGTCAAGCTCTAACAACAATGGAATCAGCGTACCATAGAAAAGAAAGCAGAGGAGCTCACGCAAGAGAAGATTTTACAAAACGTGATGACAAAAATTTTATGAAACATACATTAGCCTGGCAAGATGGAGATAAAGTTACCCTAAAATATAGAGATGTTCACGCTAGAACATTAACAAATGATGTACAATATTTTCCACCCAAAGAGAGAGTCTATTAAAAGTGGTACAGTTTAATTTACCACAAAATTCTAAAATCCTAAAAGGCAAATATTATAAAGACAAAACAAACTCTTCTAATTTAAAACACGTAAATATTTATAGGTGGGAGCCTTCTAACGATCAAAATCCAAGAATTGATACTTTCGAAGTGGATATGGGAAACTGCGGTCCTAAAGTTTTAGATATATTGTTTAAAATAAAAAATGAAATTGATTCTTCATTAACCTTTAGAAGATCTTGTGCACACGGGGTATGTGGTTCATGCGCAATGAATGTTGATGGTGTTAATACATTATCTTGCATAAAATCTCATACAGACATTAAAGGAGAATTAAATATTTATCCTCTTCCTCATTTAAAAGTTATTAAAGATTTGATTGGTGATCTAAGTGGTCTTTATAAACAGTATGAGTCTATTCAACCTTGGTTAAAAACAACACAAACAGGACAAGAAAAACAAGAAATTTTACAATCTGAGAAAGATAGATCCAAATTAGACGGTCATTACGAATGCATACTTTGCGCATGTTGTTCTACATCTTGCCCTAGTTACTGGTGGAATGGAGATAAGTACTTGGGTCCAGCTGTTCTATTGCAAGCTTATAGATGGATAAATGATAGTAGAGACGGAGAAAAAAAAGAAAGATTAAAAAAAGTTGCTGACGAACTTAAACTTTATAGGTGTCATACTATTATGAATTGTACTAATTCATGTCCAAAAGGCCTTAATCCAGCCAAAGCAATAGGTTCGATTAAGAAAATGCTTGCAACAACCTAAAACCTTAATTATTGCATTACCTCTATGAATATCATTGAACATTTCGTAAATGGAAAAAAATTTTTAGGAGATTCAAAGAGAACATCAAAAGTTTTTAATCCTGCGACAGGTGAACAATCTGCTGAAGTAAAACTAGCTTCAGCTCACGATACAAATGCAGTAATAGAAGCTGCTAAAATTGCATTCACTTCATGGTCAAAAAAACCTCCTCTTCAACGAGCAAGAGTGATGTTTAAGTTCAAAGAGATAATAGAAAAAAATTTTGAAGAATTAACAAAAATTATAGTTTTAGAGCACGGTAAAGTATTTGATGACGCAAAAGGTGAAATTACAAGAGGACTAGAAGTTGTAGAATTTGCCTGTGGTATACCACAATTATTAAAAGGAGAATTTACAGAGAACGTTGGAACAGATGTTGACAGCTGGTCATTAAGACAACCTCTTGGAGTTTGTGCTGGTATCACCCCTTTTAACTTTCCTGCTATGGTTCCTATGTGGATGTTTCCAGTCGCTATTGCTTGTGGAAATACTTTTATTTTAAAACCATCAGAAAAAGATCCATCTTGTTCAATTAAACTTGCAGAACTACTTCTAGAGGCAGGATTACCAGCAGGAGTGTTCAACGTTATAAATGGAGATAAAGAAGTTGTTGACGCTATAATTAACAATAAAGATGTGTCGGCTGTAAGTTTTGTGGGGTCAACCCCAGTTGCAAAATATATTTACGAAAATTGTGCAAAAAATGAAAAAAGAGTACAGGCACTAGGAGGAGCAAAAAACCATGCTGTTATAATGCCTGATTGTGATCTAGAACAAGCCGTAAATGGTTTAATGGGTGCTGCTTATGGATCTGCTGGTGAACGATGCATGGCACAATCAGTTGCAGTTGCAGTTGGAGGTATAGGAGATAAATTAATTGAAAGTTTAGCTAAAAAAGTCGAAGCTTTAAAAGTAGGATCGGGTATGGACAAAAAATCTGAGATGGGCCCACTTGTTACCAAAGAACATTTAGAAAAAGTAAAAGGATATGTCGATATTGGAGTTAAAGAAGGCGCTAAATTAATTACAGACGGTAGAAATTTAAAACTACAAGGATACGAGAATGGTTATTATATTGGAGGTTGCCTATTTGACCATGTTAAAAAAGACATGAGAATTTATAAAGAAGAAATTTTTGGTCCTGTTTTATCAGTTGTAAGAGCCAAAAATTTTGAAGAAGCTTTATCACTTGTTAACGAGCATGAATTTGGAAATGGTGTAGCTATTTTTACAAGAGATGGAGACTCTGGAAGAACTTTTGCTAGCAAAGTACAGGTTGGAATGGTTGGTATTAATATACCAATACCTGTGCCTATGGCTTTTCATAGTTTTGGTGGATGGAAAAGATCTTTATTTGGAGACCAGCACATGCATGGCCCTGAAGGTGTTAGGTTTTATACAAAATTGAAAACTATTACATCAAGATGGCCGTCGGGCTTAAGGTCTGATCCAGAATTTGTAATGCCAACAATGAAATAAAAAAATGAAAAAAAAAATATCACTTATAGGAGCTGGACAAATTGGAGGCACACTTGCACACTTAATAGCGCTAAAAGAAATAGCAGATGTAGTTTTATTCGACGTAGCTGAAGGAACAGCAAAAGGAAAAGCGTTAGATATCGCACAGTCATCTTCAGTTGATGGTTTTAATATTGAGATATTAGGGACCAATAGTTACGAAGATACAAAAAATTCAGATGTTATAATTATTACAGCTGGCGTGCCCAGGAAGCCTGGAATGACAAGAGATGATTTGCTTGGAATAAATTTAAAAATTATTAAACAAGTTGCTGAAGGTATTCAAAAAACATCTCCTAAGGCTTTTGTCATATGTATCACGAATCCTTTAGATGTAATTGTTATGGCGCTTCAAAAATACTCAGGTCTACCAAAAAATATGGTAGTAGGCATGGCTGGTATTCTTGATACTTCAAGATTTAAATATTTTTTATCTCAAGAACTAAAAGTTCCGGTAAAAAATATAGAGTCTCTCGTTTTAGGAGGGCACGGGGATACAATGGTTTCTATGTTAAATCATACAAAAGTAGACGGGAGATCAGTATTAGATTTAGTTGAAGAAGGTGGGTTAAAAAAAGAATCATTAGATGAAATAGTTAACAGAACTAAAAATGGGGGAGCTGAAATAGTAAAGCTTTTGGAAAAAGGTTCAGCCTTTTACGCCCCCGCTGCTTCTGGTGTAGAAATGGCAGAAAGCTATTTGAAGGATTTAAAAAAACAACTACCCTGTGCTGTTTATCTTGATGGTCAGTATAATGTTAAAGATTTATACGTGGGTGTACCCGCTGTAATTGGAAAAAATGGTATAGAAAAAATAGTAGAATTAAACTTGACGCAAAGTGAAAAAGTAGAATTTGAAAAATCAATCAAAGCAGTAAAAGAATTATTTGAAGCTGCAGAAAAAATAGATCCGTCTTTAAGTAGTTAATTCTTTTTAATTATACACATTACATTCTTACCAAATTTGTATCTAAAAATTTTATCTAAAATTATCGTAAAAGGTGTAAAAATTTTATCCCATATAAAAATTTTAAAGTTAGAAGGGTATACATCTTGTTTGAAAAAAAAATTATTTATAAAATATAAAAAATAACCAGTTATATCTAAATAATACAATTTTTGTATCGTTGCATCTTGTAAATTTAATTTTTTAAAAAAATCTGTATTGTATCTTCTGTAATGCCCAACTTCTTTGTCAAAATTACTATACAACTCTTGATGAGCAGGTACTAAAATTATTAAATATCCATCGGTTACAATTTTTTTTAACGCGAGATTTATCTCGCTAATATCGTCTTTTATATGCTCAAGAACGTTAAGGTATAAAATATTTTCAAAATTACCATCAATTTTGTCCACAGTTTCTTGAAAAATACTGACACCCAAGTCTGAAAATTTTTTTTTTAAGATATCGTAATTATATGTATCAAGATCTGTTAGCGTTATATATTTAGTATTATCTATATAATTTTTTGTAAAGCTTCCAATACCAGCACCAACTTCAAGTATATTTTTTTTTAAAAATTTTTTAATAAGAAAATAAATGTATTTCCTCCAAACAGTAGCTTTATCAAAAGCTTCTAATTCCTTGCCAGTATAATTCATTTGTTTATATATAATGATTTAATTTAGAAACAATTAAATATAACATAAAATATTTTATATAAAATGATAAAAAAAATATTTGAAAAAAGTTATTTAACAGTATTTCTATTAATATGTTTTTCTATACTTTTTAATGCATTTTATGCAAGCAAAGGTGTGTTCCCGATTGATACTTTTTACCACTATGACACAGGATTTAGAGTTCTAAATAATGAATTACCCGTCAGAGATTATTGGGTGACATCAGGAATATTGGTAGATTTAATTGAAGCTTTTTTTTTTAAAATATTTGGGGTTAACTGGCTAAGCCATGTATTACATGCGTCGGTAATTAACGCCTTAATTGTTGTGTTTACTTTTTTTGTTTTAAAAAAATTTAACCTAAACTCATTCTACTCCTTTTGTTATTCGCTATTATTTGGAATGTTAGCCTACCCTCCTAGTGGTACGCCTTTCGTAGATCATCACGCTATTTTTCTGCTGTTAGGTGGGACATATATTTTTTTGTTAGGAATAAAAACAGAAAAAAATATATACTGGCTTGTGTTACCTTGGTTTTTTGGAGCCTCATTTTTGTGCAAGCAAGTACCAGCCGCATACATGATTATTTTTACATCATTTTTTTTTATTATATATACGATAATTAAAAAAGATTTTGTGCCAATACTAATAACTTTTTTTTCAGCAACATTTTTTATTTTTATAATTTTTATAATAGGAGGTTTTTTAAAAATAAATTATGTAGACTTTTTTATACAATATATTCTCTACCCACCTTCAATAGGCTCACAAAGAGTTGAAGATTTTAACATTAATTGGAATAACTTTTTTAATCATTATAAATTTATAATAATTCCATTTATATTAGCCATAGGCTTAAATTATAAAGAAATCATAAAAAAAAAAATTGATAGAAATGATTTATTTCTAACAAGTGTGGTATTTATTTTCTTGTTAAGTTCTGTATTCCATCAGGTGTTAACAAAAAATCAAATATTTATTAATTTTTTATCACCTTTAGTTTTTGCGTATTTAACTATTGTTCTCCAAAAAAAAAAATATAAAAACAAAGAAATTATTCTTCCTTTGTTTTTAATTGTTACTATTTTGATTACCATGAAATATCATTATAGATTTAATGAAAAAAGAAAATTTCATGAACTATACTCAGTAAGTTTAAAAAATGCATTGCCAGGAAAATCAATACATCCTCAATTATCAGGGTTGCAGTGGATCACACATCAGTACAAATCAGATCCAAAAAAAGAAATAGAAATGATAAAATTTTTTTTAAAAGTGATAAGTGAAGATGAAAGAGAAAAAATGGTTATTACACATTACTTATTTATTAATGCACTCATAAACGAAAGTTTAAATCTACCAAGTAGAAGCTTTACTATGGATGGTGCAAGCTTTCCCATAAAAGGAAACAAATATTTCGCTAATTACAAAAAGTTTTTTAATAAAAAAATTAAGAATAAAAAAATTGAAGTAATTTACATCTTTGGCAAAGAATTAGAAAATGAAACAGTAACTAATTACCTTAGAAAAGAATGCAATCATTCTTCTAAACAAGAAAAATATTTCAGAATTTATGAGATTGAAAAAAACTGTTTTAAATAAACAGGCTTTTTATAAAATTAAATTTCACAAAAGATAAATATCAATTTTTTTCTAGCTCAGATTTAACCTTTTTTAAAAAATTATTAATTAGTTTTGCGTCCTCAGCACTAAGTAAAGTTTTTTTCCCGGAACTATCTTTTAATTCTTCTCTGATCTTAATTTTCAGATTCTCAATATTATCCTTAGAAGCAAAATTTGAATACTGATTTTTTAAATTTTTGGTAATTATTCCAAAAGAAAAATGTACAGCTAAAATAAATAAAGTAAAAACTAGAATAGATTTATAAAAAAAAATCTTCATTTTAAATTTTTATTCTTATAAATTTCATAGATTTTAATACCATTGATTTTTCGTTCGTAAATCTTATCAAAATTAGCAGGTATATTGTACTTTTTATTTAAATCAGTATTAACTTCAGAAATATTACTTTTATATATAAAATCTGCATTTTTGTAATTTTGGCCAACTATTAAAAATTTTTTTCTTAATGTCTTATCTATTCCATCAAGCGCTCTGTGTAATGGGATCCATGAGGCAACACCAATTTTTATCACTTTTTCATTATTTTTAGTACTTAATTTTAAAAAAAAATCTTTACCCGATAAGCCATAATAATCACCCTCAAAACTGTTTTTTTTTGCATTAGTGAGTACCTCAGAAAAATAAACACTTTGATAAGGATGATAAATTTTTAAACATATTAAGTTATGTGTAATTGCCGCTACTAAAAGTAATAATATAGTTTTTTTTTTAAACTTATCTTTTTTAAAGTAGATTATTAAGTTATTGAAGCAATAAATCATAAAGTAGATAAGAAAAATATTTAAAAAATAAACAAATCTCCAGCCATTATAAAATGGAGCATTTAAAATAAAAAGTGATAAGAAAAAAAAAGTAAATATAAAAAAAAATATAAAGTCTTGTAATTCGTGACGACCTCTCCACAAATCATTGAATATAGTTCTTTCTTTAATTTTAAAAAATCTTTGCAATAGACGAGCAAAATAAGAAAAATAGCCCAATAGAAAAAATATAATAGTAATTATTGGAGTTGATATAAAAATCCAAGTTATCAAATAATAATCTGATATATTTCTATTAAAAATAAATTGATTATTAAAAAGAATCTTAATATTAGGATTAATCATATTTTTTTCTTCAAATGAGTAGAAAATATCTAAAAAATTAACAAAAGGATTTGACCACAAATAAGGTGAAAATAAAATTAGTGAAAAAATTAAAATTAATAAATAAAATAAGAAAATTTTACAATAAAAAAAAACTTTCTTAGTATGAAAACTTTTCATTAAAAGTATTACTAAAAATGTTGCGGGTAAGAATAGCCCAAAAATACGCATGTTAATTGTTATTGCACTGAATATTGCAAAAAAAATTAAGTTTTTCAAACTCATTTTTTCTATTAAATTTAAAAAAAAATATAAAGAAAAAGTTAAAAAAGACAAGAATAAAACATCCTTATATAAAAAACTATCACCAAAAATTCTTGGTGTAGTTATGTATAAAATTGTCCCTGCAAAACATAAAAAAAAATTTTCAAATCTCTTAATTAAAATCTTGTAAAAAAAAAATGAACTTGATAAAAAAATTAAAAAACTAAATAAATGTTTTGTGTGAAAAACATTCTCAATATTTTTTATGCCAAATATTATTTCAATTAAAGCCAAAGGCACATCGAAAATTACACCATGTCTATTATAATGAGAAACGGTTGACAGAGTATAATCGTTAACTAAACTCATTTTAAACTTTGTAATTATATAAATTTTCTCAAGTTGAAAGATTTCGGCTATATAGTTGAGGTAATAGAGCCCATTCATTCTATGGAACCTTTCCTCTATATGGACACCAAAATCCTTAAATATTAATAAAACTCCTAGAATTACAATAAAATAAAAAAATGATAGAATAATATATTGATTTTTTTTTTTTAAATTTGTTTTATTTATCATTAATAAGAGTGAATAAAGTTTTATATTGTTTCATTTATTTCAAACTTTTATCTGATATAAGTTAAAAAATAAATTTAAATATAAACATCTTACAAACTAATGAATATTCACGAATATCAGGCTAAAAAATTATTAAAAGATTTTGGAGCTCCTGTTTCAAACGGAATTTTAATACTTTCAATAAATGAAATTGAAGAAAAAATTAATCTATTAAATGCAAAAGAATATGTCCTAAAGGCACAAATTCATGCTGGTGGGAGAGGAAAAGGCGGAGGTGTTAAACTCATAAAAAATATTGAAGAACTTAAAAAAGAAGCAAAAAAAATGTTTGGTATGCACCTTGTGACTCCTCAAACTGGTCCAGAAGGAAAAGAAGTTAAGAGACTGTACATAGAGGAAGCCTCAGATATAGAAAAAGAGCTTTACCTCTCATGCCTAGTAGATAGAGAAAGTTCAAAAATTGCTTTTATAAGCAGTACAGAAGGGGGTATGGATATAGAAAAAGTTGCCTCGGAAGATCCTCAGAAAATAATTACTAACAAAATTGATCTAAAAAAAGAAATTACAACTTTTGAAATAGAAAAAATCATAGAACCCTTTAATTTGACGGACGAGCAAAAAATGTCTGCAACAAAATTAATAAAAGTTTTATACAGAATTTTAATTGAAAAAGACGCAACTTTAATTGAAATAAATCCATTGATAATTAACAAAAATAAAAAACTTGTTTGTCTTGATGCTAAAATGAATTTTGATGATAACGCAATTTTTAGACAGCCAGATATTCTAGAAATGAGAGATATTGGAGAAGAAGAGCCTGCCGAAATAGAAGCAAGTAAAAATGATTTAGCGTATATAAAATTAAACGGTTCTATTGGTTGTATGGTGAATGGTGCTGGCCTTGCAATGGCTACTATGGATATAATTAAGTTATACGGTGAAGAGCCTGCTAATTTTTTAGATGTAGGTGGTGGAGCCTCAAAAGAAAAAGTTTCAGCTGCTTTTAAATTAATTTTATCTGATAAAAATGTTAAAGGAATTTTGATAAATATATTTGGAGGAATTATGCGTTGTGATGTTATAGCTCAAGGTGTACTTGATGCTGCTAAAGAAACCAAGCTATATGTTCCTTTAGTTGTGAGGTTGGCAGGAACTAATTCTCAAGAAGGCAAAGATATATTAGACAAATCTGGCCTTAAAATACTATCTGCTATAGATTTAAATGATGCAGCAAAAAAAATTGTTGAGGCAATAAAATAAATGTCAGTTTTAGTTGATAAGAATACGAAAGTTATATGCCAAGGTTTTACCGGTACTCATGGAACCTTTCATTCTGAGCAAGCTATAAAATATGGAACTCAATTAGTAGGTGGTGTGACTCCAAAAAAAGGTGGGCAAAAACATTTAGGTTTACCTGTTTTTAATACGGTAGCAGAAGCAAAAAAAATCACCGGAGCCAATGCAACAATGATTTACGTCCCTCCTAAATTTGCGGCTAGTGCCATTATAGAGGCTGTTGACTCAAAAATTGAATTAATAGTCTGTATTACAGAGGGTATTCCAGTGATTGACATGATTAAGGTAAAACAAATTTTAAAAAAAACTCAAAGCCGCTTAATCGGACCTAATTGTCCAGGGATTATTACTCCAGATGAATGTAAAATTGGAATTATGCCTGGAAATATTCATAAGAAAGGTTCTGTTGGAATAGTTTCAAGGTCAGGTACTTTGACATACGAGGCAGTGGCTCAAACAACAGCAAGTGGAATGGGGCAATCAACTTGCATCGGAATTGGCGGAGATCCTATTAACGGGACTAATTTTATTGACTGTATAGAACTATTTCTTCAAGATGATGAAACAAAATCAATTGTTATGATTGGTGAAATCGGTGGTTCCGCAGAAGAAGAAGCTTCAGAATTTATCAAAAAATCTAAAACTAAAAAACCAATGGTTGGTTTTATTGCAGGATTAACAGCACCGCCAGGTAGAACAATGGGACATGCTGGCGCAATTGTATCTGGAGGCAAAGGTGGAGCAGAAGATAAGATAGAATCAATGAAATCAGCAGGCATAACCATCTCTAAATCTCCGGCGGATATTGGTAAAACCTTGCTTGAAAAACTAAATGGTTAATTAAAAGTATTATATGTTAATATGATATATTAAATGTCATCGTCTCAAGATAATAACATATTTAAAAAAACTTCATTCTTGGCCGGAAATAACTCCGCCTTCATCGAAGAATATTATTCTGAATATTTAAAAGATCCTAGTAAACTACCCCAAGGTTGGAAGGAGTTTTTTGATGGACTTAAAGAAGATAAAGAAATTATTTCTAAAACTATAGAAGGACCTAGTTGGGCTCCTAAAAAAAAAATTAAGAAAGATAATTTAGATTCAGAGAAACTGTCAAAAGAAGATTCACTAGAAAATAATACAGCTGAAAACTTTCCTCCGTCAGAAGAGTCAGCAAAAAATTCTATAAGAGCAATTATGCTAGTTAGAGCTTTTAGAATTAGAGGACATCTAATTGCTAACCTTGACCCCTTAGGATTAATGACAAGGGAAGAACATCCGGAACTAAAACCTGAAACATATGGTTTTGCCAAAAGTGATTTTGATAAAAAAATATTTTTAGATGGAGTTCTGGGACTACAAGAAGCTACACTTTCAGAAATAATAAGTATTTTAAAAAAAACTTACTCTGGAAACATAGGTTATGAATTTATGCATATGGGAGATCCAGACGAAAAAAATTGGATAAGGGATAGAGTAGAAGGACCAAAAAAAGAAGTTATTTTTACAGAAAATGGAAAAAAAGCAATTTTAAATAAAGTTATAGAAGCAGAAGGTTTTGAAAAATATTTACATGTTAAATTTGTAGGAACAAAACGATTTGGAATTGATGGTGGAGAGTCTTTAGTTCCCGCATTGGAACAAATAATAAAAAGAGGTGGCAATTTAGGAGTAAAAGAAATTAAGATTGGCATGTCACATAGAGGTAGATTAAATGTTTTGGCTAATGTGATGAGAAAACCATTCAAAGCAATTTTTAATGAATTCTTTGGGAGCGCTGTTGAAGCAAAAAGAGATTTCGAGGGAGATGTAAAGTATCATTTAGGTGCATCGTCAAACCGAGAGTTTGATGGTAATGTTGTACATATTAGCTTAACCGATAACCCGTCACATTTAGAAGCTGTTAACCCTGTAGTGTTAGGTCAGGTAAGAGCAAAACAATTTTTTCATAAAGATCCAGAAAGAAAAAAAGTTATACCAGTATTAATTCATGGTGATGCTGCTTTTGCAGGGCAAGGAATTGTTGCAGAATGTTTTGCAATGTCAGGATTACCGGGACATAATATAGGTGGAACAATTCATATTATTGTTAACAATCAAATAGGCTTTACAACATCTCCAAGATTCGCGAGATCTTCACCGTATCCAAGCGAAGTTGCAAAAATTGCTCAAGCTCCTATTCTACATGTTAATGGAGACGACCCTGAGGCAGTTGTGCATTGTGCTAAAATTGCGACTGAGTTCAGACAGCAATTCAATAGAGATATTGTGATCGATATGTTTTGTTACCGGAGATTTGGGCACAATGAAGGTGATGAGCCTTCTTTTACACAACCTTTAATGTATAAAAAAATAAAAACCCATCCTACGACTTTAAAGCTCTATTCTGAAAAATTAATAAATGAAAAACTTTTTTCTAAAGAAAAAGTTGATCAACAAATAAATAATTTTAAGTCACATTTAGAGAAAGAGTTTATTGAATCAAAAAATTACAAACCAGAACTAAAATGGTTTGACGGTGTTTGGTCAAGATTCATACCAACGCCAGGCAAAGATAGAAGAGGTGCTAGTGGGGTTGACAAAGAAAAGATTAATTTAATAGGAAAAAAAATTACAACTATTCCAAATAATTTTAATATACACAAAACATTAAAAAAAATATTTGAGAATAAAAAAAAAATGTTTGATACCAATCTTCCAATTGATTGGTCAACAGCTGAAGCTTTAGCATTTGGTACACTTTTAACAGAGGGTTTTTCTGTGAGATTGTCAGGTCAAGATTCTGGTAGAGGAACTTTTAGCCAGAGACATTCAGTACTTAGAAATCAAGACAGTCATGAAAGGTATATTCCTTTGAATAATATTTCAGAAAATCAAAAAAAATTTGAAGTAATAGATACACTTTTATCTGAGTTAGCTGTCTTAGGGTTTGAATTCGGTTACTCTTTGTCAGAACCAGAAACTTTAGTTTTGTGGGAAGCTCAATTTGGTGATTTTGCTAATGGTGCACAAATAATAATTGATCAATTTATAACTTCTGGTGAATCTAAATGGGGAAGAGCCAGTGGCTTAGTGATGCTATTGCCTCACGGCTACGAAGGTCAAGGACCTGAGCACTCTTCAGCAAGATTGGAAAGATTTTTACAAATGTGTGCACGCGATAATATTCAAGTAGTAAATTGTACAACGCCAGCTAATTATTTTCATGTACTAAGAAGACAAATGCATAGGGAGTTTAGAAAACCATTGGTAATTATGACTCCAAAATCTTTATTAAGACACAAGCAATGTGTCTCTACTATAAATGATTTTACGAAAGATACTTCTTTTCATCGAGTTTTGCCAGATCGAGCCTACACAAGTGAATATGGTTTAATTAAAATTAAAAATGACAATAAAATTAAGAAAGTAGTTATTTGTTCAGGTAAAGTTTATTTTGACTTAGTTGATGCTAGAGAAAAAACAAAAAATGACAAAGTTGTTTTTATTCGTCTAGAACAAATTTATCCATTTCCTGTCAAAAGACTAGGTAAAGAATTAAAAAGATATGCTAAAAATGCAGATATTTATTGGTGTCAGGAAGAACCAAAAAATATGGGCGCTTGGAATACAGTTAATCATTATATAAATAGAACCTTAGAAATCATTAATTATAGCAATAAAAACGTTGAATACATTGGGAGAAGACCTTCAGCGACAACAGCGACTGGAAATCTCAATAAACACCTTGCACAACAAAAAGAAATATTAGAAAAGGTGGTTGGAAAAATTAATTAATGTCTGAACGTATACTAGTCCCCGTACTTGGAGAATCTGTAACAGAAGCTACTGTAGCTAAGTGGTTAAAAAATGAAGGTGATAGAGTTAACGTAGATGAAGCAATAATTGAATTAGAGACCGATAAAGTTAACATTGAAGTGCCCGCACCTTTTAGCGGAACTATAGAAAAAATTTTAGTTAAAGAAGGTGAAACTGTAAATGTTGGGGCCTCATTAGGAATCATTATACAATCACAAAGTAATGAAGTAAGTGCGAGTGTAGAAGAAAAAAAATATTCACCACCACCAAAAAAACTACAAGTTGTTAAAGACAAAGAAGAAGAGAACACTAAAGAAGTAAAATTATTTGAAAAAGAAAGAAAACAAGAAAGTGAAGAGGAACCTCTTATTCTGACAGAAGCTCACAACGAGAAAAGAGTTTCAAGAAATCAAAATATAAATATTATGTCGCCTGCAGCGAGAAAACTAGCAACAGAGTCTAGCATTAATCTTAATGAGATTAGAGGTTCAGGAAAAAATGGAGTTGTTTTAAAAGAAGATCTTTTAGAGCTAATGGGCACTGCTCCAAAATCCTCAGAACGAAAAACCACTCACGGACCTGAGGAGAGAATTAAGATGACAAGATTAAGAATGACTATAGCTAAAAGACTTAAAGAAGCTCAGGAAAACGCAGCTATGCTAACTACTTTTAATGAAGTTGATATGAGCGCAGTTATTTCAATGAGGAGTGAGCACAAGGAAGAATTTCAAAAAAAATTTGCAGTTAAATTAGGGTTCATGTCTTTTTTTGTAAAAGCATGTGTCGTTGGGCTTAAAAATTATCCAGTTATAAACGCAGAAATTCAAGGAGATGAAATTATTTATAAAAATTATTACAATATAAGTATAGCCGTTGGTACCGAAAGAGGTTTGGTTGTACCCGTTCTCAGAAATACAGATGAAATGTCTTTTGCAGAGATAGAAAAAAATATTAATTTGCTTGGGCAAAAAGCAAAAGACGGAAAAATTGTTATTGATGATTTACAAGGAGGGACATTTACAGTTACAAATGGAGGTATTTATGGTTCTATGCTCTCGACACCTATTTTAAACCCACCTCAGTCAGCTGTGTTGGGTATGCACAATATTGTAGAAAGGCCTGTAGCTATCAACAAAAGTGTTTCTATCAGACCGATTATGTATTTAGCTTTGTCATATGACCATAGAATTGTAGACGGAAAAGAAGCTGTTTCTTTCTTAAAAATTGTAAAAGAGTGCCTAGAAGACCCTAGAAGGTTGTTTCTAAATTTATAGCTATGGAAAATAATTTTGATGTAATCATTATTGGTGGTGGACCTGGCGGATATGTATGTGCAATTAGAGCCGCACAATTAGGTTTAAAAACTGCATGCATAGAATCAAGAGGAACACTGGGAGGGACGTGTCTTAACGTAGGATGTATACCATCCAAAAGTCTTTTAAATTTATCGGAATCTTACCAGAAAGCTCAAAAAGACTTTAACGCACAAGGAATAGAATTTTCAGGTTTAAAACTTAACTTAGATAAGATGATGGCTAATAAAAATAAATCAGTTCAAGTTTTAACCAAAGGAATTGAATTTTTATTTAAAAAAAATAAAGTAACATACATTAAAGGGAAAGGTGTTTTATTTTCTAAAAATGATGTTGTTGTTTACGAGGGAGAAAAAAAAAGTTCGTATAAGTCTAAAAATATTATTATTGCCACAGGTTCGGGCTCCTCTTCGTTACCTGGTATAGAAATTGATGAAAAAAATATTGTGTCTTCAACAGGCGCACTTGCTTTTAAAGAAGTGCCAAAAAACTTTATAGTAATTGGTGGTGGATATATTGGATTGGAAATGGGTTCTGTATGGTCGCGTCTTGGATCAAACGTAACTGTTTTAGAATATTTAGACCACATTACGCCTGGGATGGATAAGGAAATTTCATCAGAATTTATGAAAATTTTAACAAAACAAGGATTTAAATTTAAATTAAACTCAAAAGTAACTGCCGTGAACAACAAAGACGATCAAGTAGAAGTTATTTTTATAAACAATGAAACATCAAAAGAAGAAAAAATTTTTGCCGACAAAGTTTTAGTTTCAGTTGGAAGGAAACCTTATACAGAAGGATTAAATTTAACGAAGATAGGAATTAGAAAAGATGAGCAAGGTAGAATTGAAGTAAATGAAAAATTACAAACTTCTATAAGTAACATTTATGCAATTGGAGACGTAATCAAAGGACCAATGCTCGCGCACAAAGCCGAAGAAGAAGGAATTGCTGTTGCTGAAATTATTGCTGGTCAAGCTGGGCATGTTAATTATAATACTATACCTGGTGTTGTATATACTTCACCAGAAGTAGCGGTTGTTGGGAAAACAGAAGAACAACTTAAGAAAGCAAATATAGATTATAAAGTTGGTAAGTTTCCATTTCTTGCAAATTCACGAGCTAAAGTTAACAACGAAACAGATGGTTTCGTAAAAATATTAGCTGACAATAAAACAGACAGAGTTTTAGGTGTTCACATGATTGGTCCTCACACTGGCGATATGATAGCTGAAATGGCTTTGGCTATGGAGTTTGGTGCTAGTGCTGAAGATATTGCTCGTACATGTCACGCGCATCCAACCCACACAGAAGCAGTAAAAGAAGCCGCCTTAGCTGTTGATAAAAGAGCAATTCATTTTTAATTGAGATAATATCGACTAGATTCTTAATAATGAAAGTTCCCGTTCTAGTCCCTAAAATATTTAATTTTCCATTTACTTATGATTCTGGACATTTAGATAACTTAAATCCAGGGGATATAGTTATTGTGCCCTTTGGAAAATCTAAAGAAGTTGGAGTGGTTTGGGATAAAATACAACCATCAGTTAAAAAATTTAAATTAAGAAATATTGAAAAAAAGTTAGATAATTTCAAAATTAATAAAGATCTAGTAAATTACATTAACTGGTTTTCATCTTACAACTTAGTTTCAAAAGGCATGGTTTTAAAAATGTGCTTAGGTGATAAAAAAAATACATCTAAAATTGAAGAATATAAAAAAGAAGAATTAAATAAAAAAAAATATAATTTTTTTTTAAACAAAGAGCAAAAAAAAAGTTTAGAAGATTTAAAAAGATTCGGTAATTCTTTCAATGTATCGTTATTACAAGGAGTTACAGGCTCAGGAAAAACAATAGTTTATTTTGAGAGGATAAAAGAAATTTTAAAAAAAGATCAACAAGTATTAATATTATTACCTGAAATATTTTTAACCAATCAATTTAAAGATAGGTTTAAGGAGTTTTTTGGCTTTACGCCTTCAATATGGCACTCAAAAATTGGAATTAAAGATAAAAGAAAAATTTGGCAAAGTATTATTAATAATGATTTAAAATTAGTAATTGGTGCTCGCTCATCTTTATTGTTGCCATTCAAGAATCTAGGGCTAATAGTTTTAGATGAAGAGCACGATCCATCATACAAGCAGGATGAAGGAATTATTTATCATGCTCGGGATATGGCAATCGCAAGAGCTTCTTTTGAAAATATACCCATACATTTAGTCTCTGCAGTGCCTTCTCTAGAAACTTTTAACAATATAAAAAACAAAAAATATAATCATACAAAATTAATTAATCGTTATAGTCAATCTCCTTTACCGGAAGCCACAGTAATAAACTTACAAAAAGTTAAACTTAAAAAAGATCATTTTATTGCGAAAGAAACTATAGATATTGTTAATAATTACTTAAAAAAAAAGGAACAGGTATTATTTTTTTTAAACAGAAGAGGTTATGCTCCATTTTTAATTTGTACAAAATGTGGTTTTAAACATTTGTGTCCAAACTGCTCTATCTATCTAACTTATCATAAATCTATTGATAAATTAATCTGTCACCATTGCGGAAATAAAGAAAAAAAAGATAATAAATGTAAGACTGGTACAGATCTTTGTGATTTTCGTATGTATGGTCCAGGTGTCGAAAAAATCAATGAAGAGTTAAAAGTTATTTTTCCAAAAAAAAATATTAAAATATTTTCGAGTGATTTTTTAACCAAGAAAAAAGAAACAGAAGCCATTCTTAAAAAAATAGAAAAAAATGAAATTGATATTTTAGTAGGGACTCAATTAATCTCAAAAGGATTTAATTTTCCAAAACTAAATTGTATTGTAGTTGTGGATGCAGATTTTTCTGGCATGGGTTATGATTTAAGAACAACTGAAAAAAATATACAACTTTATAATCAATTAAGTGGGAGAGCAGGAAGGTTTTCAAAAAAATCTACTATTATTTACCAAACTATCACTCCATTGCATGAAACATTAAAAGATGTATTAGCAAATAATCCTGAAAAATTTTTAACCAATGAATTAAAAATACGAAAAAATAATAATTTACCCCCTTTCTCAAGACTCATTGCTTTAATTGTTTCGGCTAATTCTAGTCAGGATAGCTTTAGAGCAGCACAAGAGATAAAAAAAAAATTAAGCGTTTTAGTTGAACTTGAGGTTTTGGGTCCAGTAGATTCGCCTATATTTAGAGTTAAAAAGAAATTTAGAACAAGACTGTTATTGAGGTCCAAAAGTAGTAATTTAATTCAAAAAAAAGTGGGAAAAATTATTGAAAATTTAACTATTTCTAAAAAAATAAGACTTACTGTTGATGTTGACCCTATTAACTTTGCTTAAAGCAATCTAACCACCTTGAACGATACTTGTCGTTATGGTAGGAAACCACAATCTTAAACAATTTCTAATTCAAGGTTATTAAACTGAGTATGAATAAGTCATTTTCTTCAGAAACGGCAAATAGATACGCTCTAGCATTATACGAGCTTGCTAATGAAAATTCAGAACTAGAAATAGTAGAGAAAAATATTAATGAATTTTTAAGCATATACAATACTAGTGTTGATTTAAGAAATTTTATTAAAAATCCAACACAATCTCAATCAAATCAATTAGAAGTATTAGGCGAAATAACATTGCAGATGAATCTCTCAAAAATAGTTAAAAATTTTTTAAGTATCCTTGTAACTAAGAGAAGAATTTTTTTCATTAATAAAATATTTTTAAATTTCTTGGCTTTGGCCTCAAAGCAAAGAGGAGAAATTAAAGCATCATTAATTTCTTCAAAAAATTTAACAAATGAAGAACTTAAAAGTTTAGGCAGAGACATTTCTCAAACAATGGGAACGTCAATAGCATTTGATTACAAAGTTGATGAAAATTTAATTGGTGGATTGAAGATGCAAATAGGAAGTCTTATGATTGATACTTCAATTAAAAATAAATTAAAAAAATATAAACAAACAATGTTAGAAGCATAATATGCAAATTAATCCTTCAGAAATTACTAAAATATTAAAAGAACAAATAAAAAATTTTGGAGAAAAAGCTGATATATCTGAAGTAGGTAAAGTTTTATCTGTTGGAGATGGTATAGCGAGAATTTTTGGTCTTGATAATGTACAAGCAGGAGAGATGGTTGAATTTGAAGATGGTTCTAAAGGTATGGCTCTTAACTTAGAAAGCGATAATGTTGGAGTTGTTATTTTTGGAGACGATAGAAAAATAAAAGAAGGTAGTACAGTAAAACGAACTGGCTCAATCGTAGATTCACCTGTTGGAAAAGAACTCTTAGGAAGAGTTTTAGATGGATTAGGTAATCCAATTGATGGAAAAGGAAATTTAAGTGAAAAAATTGAAAGAAAAAGAGTAGAAGTTAAGGCACCTGGAATAATTCCCAGACAATCTGTTGGCGAACCAATGCAAACAGGACTAAAGGCAATTGATACCTTAATACCAATTGGACGAGGTCAAAGGGAGCTAATTATCGGAGATCGTCAAACAGGAAAAACAGCAGTCGCTATTGATGCAATTATAAATCAAAAAGCAGTTAATGAGTCTGACGACGAAAAGAAAAAATTATATTGTATATATGTAGCTATCGGCCAAAAACGTTCAACAGTAGCGCAGACTGTTAAAACTTTAGAAGATGCCGGCGCCATGGGATACACAACTGTTGTGGCAGCGACAGCCTCTGATGCAGCTCCACTTCAATTTTTAGCTCCATACACAGGCTGCACTATTGGAGAATACTTTAGAGATAATGGAATGCATGCACTGATTATTTATGATGATCTATCGAAACAAGCTGTAGCGTATAGACAGATGTCGTTATTATTAAGAAGACCTCCTGGTCGAGAAGCTTACCCAGGTGATGTATTTTATCTTCATAGCCGACTTTTGGAGAGAGCAGCAAAATTAAGTGATGCTAATGGCGGAGGTTCTTTAACAGCTTTACCTATTATCGAGACACAGGCAGGAGACGTTTCAGCCTATATACCAACCAATGTAATTTCAATTACCGACGGACAAATATTTCTAGAAACACAATTATTTAACCAAGGCATTAGACCAGCTGTTAATGTTGGACTTTCAGTTTCAAGAGTTGGATCTGCAGCACAAACAAAAGCAATGAAGAAAGTTGCAGGGTCAATCAAATTAGAACTCGCTCAGTACAGAGAAATGGCTGCGTTTGCTCAATTTGGATCAGATTTAGACGCGGCTACACAAAAACTCTTAAATCGAGGCTCGAAATTAACAGAACTTTTAAAACAAAAACAATATTCACCTCTAACTGTTGCCGAGCAGGTTATTACGGTTTTCACAGGCGTAAGAGGCTATCTAGATGATGTAGCACTTGATCAGATTAAAAATTTTGAAAAAGATATTTTAGAAAAAATTAAAAATGAGAAAAGTGAAATTATAAGCACAATTCAAACTACTGGAAAATTAGAAAAAGAAACAGAAGATTCATTAATACAAATCATACAAGAATATAAAAAAAGTAAAAAATAATGGCAAGTTTAGACAACCTAAGAAAAAGAATTGTTAGTGTAAAGTCTACACAAAAAATTACCAAAGCTATGAAAATGGTTGCTGCAGCTAAATTAAGAAAGGCACAAGAGAGCGCTGAAAGAGGTAGGCCTTATAGCGAAAAAATGAAAAATATTATTTTAAATTTAACTGATTCAATTAGTGATCCATTAAATGCACCAAAACTATTAGTAGGCACTGGTAAAGAAGAAACTCATTTATGTGTAGTAATGACATCAGATAGAGGGCTATGTGGGGGATTCAATACTAATATCTGCAGATTAGCAAAAAATTACTTTTTAAAAGTATTAAAAGAACAAAAAACTTTAAAAATAATAACCATAGGTACAAAAGGGCACGATCAGTTAAAAAGAGAATATGGTAAATATATAATTAACAAACTTAGCTTCAAAGATAAAAAAAAAATTTCATTTAATGAAGCTGATGAAGTTGGAAAAATAATTTTAAATCTATTTGATAAAAATGAATTTGATAAATGTGTTTTATTTTATAATAATTTTAAAAACGTTATTACTCAAATACCCCAAGCTCAACAGATTATACCTGCTGAAAAAAAAGAAAGTTCTAACGTAAACGATGAAATTTTTTATGAATTTGAACCAGATGAAGATGAAATACTTGAAGATTTGTTACCAAAAAATATTTCCACACAAGTATTTAAAGCTTTTTTAGAAAATTCAGCTAGTGAACAAGGATCAAGAATGACAGCAATGGATAGCGCGACAAGAAACGCTGGTGATTTAGTTAAGAGTTTAACGATAGTTTACAATAGAAGCAGACAAGCAGCGATTACCAAGGAATTAATTGAGATAATATCAGGCGCAGAAAGTTTATAATTATGAGCAAACCAGGAAAAATTACACAAATTATTGGAGCGGTAATAGACGTAAGTTTTGAGGGCGATTTACCAGAAATCTACACAGCTCTTCAAGTTGATAATCAGGGAAATAAACTGATACTCGAAGTCGCTCAACATTTAGGCGAAGGAAACGTTAGAACCATAGCGATGGACTCCACAGAAGGATTAAAAAGAGGGGACATTGTTACAAATACTGGTTCTCCTATAAGCGTTCCAGTCGGACCAGAAACACTGGGTAGGATATTAAATGTTATTGGCGAACCTATTGATGAGAAAGGTGAGATTAAAACAAAAGAAAAATGGCCTATTCACAGGCAAGCACCTAAATTTACGGACCAATCTACAGAAACAGAAATGCTTGTTACAGGAATTAAAGTAATAGACTTGTTGGCTCCATATGCGAAGGGTGGAAAAGTAGGTTTATTTGGTGGCGCAGGAGTTGGAAAAACAGTTACTATTATGGAATTGATAAATAATATTGCAAAAGCGCATGGAGGATTTTCAGTTTTCGCTGGTGTTGGTGAAAGAACAAGAGAAGGAAACGACCTTTATCATGAAATGATAGAATCAGGAGTAATAAAGCCAGATGGGCCGGGTTCTAAAGCAGCCTTAGTGTACGGACAAATGAATGAGCCACCAGGAGCTCGTGCCAGAGTAGCCTTAACAGGATTAACAGTTGCAGAGTATTTTAGAGATCAAGAGGGGCAAGATGTACTATTTTTTATTGATAATATTTTTAGATTTACCCAAGCCGGTTCTGAAGTTTCAGCTTTACTGGGAAGAATACCTTCAGCTGTTGGGTACCAACCAACTTTAGCTACGGACATGGGTAACTTGCAAGAAAGAATAACATCAACTGGGAAAGGCTCAATAACATCGGTTCAAGCTATCTACGTTCCTGCTGATGATTTAACAGACCCAGCACCCGCGACATCATTTGCACACTTGGATGCTACAACCGTGCTTTCAAGACAAATTGCTGAGTTAGGTATTTATCCTGCGGTAGACCCTTTAGACTCAACGTCAAGAATACTAGACCCAAGAATTGTAGGTGAAGAGCACTATAGAGTTGCTAGAGAAGTTCAAGAAATTTTGCAAGCTTATAAATCGTTGCAAGATATAATAGCAATTCTGGGTATGGATGAACTTTCAGAAGAAGACAAACTTACGGTAGCAAGAGCAAGAAGAATAATGAGATTCTTATCCCAACCATTCTTTGTCGCTGAGGTATTCACGGGCTCTCCTGGAAAATTAGTTGATCTAGAGTCTACAATCAAAGGTTTTGCAGCTATATGCAAAGGAGATTATGATCACTTGCCAGAATCAGCATTTTATATGGTTGGAGGAATTGAAGAAGTTGTTCAAAAAGCTGAAAAAATGGCGCAAGATGATAATTAGCAATGTCTGAAAATTTTTTTTTAGAAATAATTAGTCCTGACCAAACACTATTTACATCTGAAGTTAGGGAAGTAGCTATCCCAGCTTATGAAGGAATGATGACAATTTTAAGAGATCATATTTCATTGATAACTTTTTTAAGACCCGGTTTCATCGAGATTAGAATTAATAAGCAAACCGAAAAATTTTATGTAGAAGATGGCACAGTGGAATTTTTTGATAATAAACTTCTTATTTTATCACCATCAGCAATTCAAATTAATAAACTAGAAAAAGAAAAAATAGAAACAATGCTTGAAGAATCTAGAGCACTTATAAAAAATCCTGAGATTAAAGATAAAGAAAAATATATACTAAACTATAAAATTAATTCTCTTCAAGAAATTAACTAACAAATTTCTTTAGTTCTACCAACACTTCCTCGTAAACATGTTTTTTAAATTTTACAATTAAATTCGGTAATAGATTTATGTCTATCCATTTCCATTCTATAAATTCTGGATTTTGTGTTTTTACGTTAATTTCATTTTCATTACCTAAAAATTTAACAATAAACCATTTTTGTTTTTGTCCTTTATATTTTCCGTTCCAAACTTTACTAATAAGATTCTCTGGCAATTCATATTCAAGCCATTTATCGAATTCTTTTAAAACTTCAATATTTTTAATGCTAGTTTCTTCTTCCAATTCCCTTTTCATTGCTACCAACAGAGGTTCATTTTGGTCCACACCACCCTGTGGCATCTGCCATTTATCGAAGGGATTATCTTTTCTTTTACCTACAAAAACTTGATTTTTAGAATTAAGAACTGCTATGCCCACCCCACATCTTAGTGGAAGGTTTTTTTCTTTCATTTTTATGATTTAAGTAAATCAATAGCATAATTTAATTGATTATCTGTTTTGCTATTAATTTTGAATTTTTCTCCTACTTCTTCCACGTAAATATCTGGTAGAACGCCTACTTCTGAAATTGATTTCCCTGATGGCAGGTAATATTTTGATATTGTTAATCTTATTCCACCACCATTTTTTAAAGGTATAATTGATTGTACTGATCCTTTACCGTATGTGCTTTCGCCTAAAATAATTGCTCTCTTGTGGTCTTTTAAAGCACCAGCAACAATCTCTGATGCAGAGGCCGAACCATTATTGATAATTACTATTAAAGGCTTAGCATTTATACCATCCCCTTTTTTAGAAAAGAACCTTCTTGTTTCACTTACTCTTCTTCCTTTAGTTGATACTATTTCACCATCATCTAAAAAAAAGTCTGTTATGCTGATAGCTTGGTTTAACAATCCTCCTGGATTATTTCTTAAATCAAGAATATAGCCGTTTAATTTATTGTTTCTTTCGAATTTTTTAATATTGGAAAATAATTGTGTGTCACTGTTTTGATTAAATGATTTTAATCGTAGATAGCCAATTTTATTTCCTTCCCCAATTATTTTTGCTTCAACTGATTTTACTTCGATAATGGCTCTTTTGACTTTAAAATCTAAAGCTTTTTTTTTATTTTTTCTTCTAATAGTTAGTTTTATTTCTGACCCAACAGGTCCACGCATAAGTTCAACAGCTTCTGTAAGTGATTTGCCTTGGACTTGTTGTCCATTAATTCTCACAATGTAATCACCTGATTTAATTCCTGCATTTGACGCTGGCGTGCCATCAATTGGCGCAATTACTTTAACCACTCCCGACTCCATGCCAATTTCAATTCCTAGACCGCCAAACTCTCCCTTTGTATCTGTTTGCATACTCTCATATAATTTTGGACTCATATAAGCTGAATAAGGATCTAGAGATTGTAAGACACCGTTAATGGCGGAATCCATAATTTCAGCCTGATCAACTTCATCCACATATTCTTGTTTTATTGTTTCCAGAACTTCACTGAACAGGTCTATTTTTTCGTATAGTTGATCTGAATTTTTTGAATGAAGGTGTCCAGTGCTAATCAAGATACTAAATATTATTAATATAAATTTAATGTTTATTGCTTTCATATTAATACCTTTTCTTTTGGCGTTGGTTCTGACCACATTTTCTCAAGATCATAAAATTCTCTTTTTTCAGGATGAAAAATATGAATTATTATGTCCATAGCGTCCACAAGTTTCCAATCCCTGCTGTCCTTTCCTTCGATACGACAATTAAGGATACCTATTTTTTTAAGTTCAGAAACTAAATTTTCAGACAAAGACTGCAAATGCCTTGAAGAAGTTCCAGAAGCTATAATCATGTAATCTGCTATATAGGATTTTTTCTTAAGATCAATCGACACAATATCTTTGGCTTTATTATTGTCTAAAATTATTTCAATCTTATCTTTAATTTTTGATATTTCCATTAAGTTTTTTTATATTTCTTTCTAATTTGAGTGGAAGAAATATTTATTGGTTTGTTTTTAATGAATGTTATTTTTTTCACCTGTTTCATCATAACAGATTTTTTAGCTTTTTTATCATAGTCCTTACGAGAAAAAACCACAATTTCTATCAATTTTGTCAAAAGTTTCCAATTTTTCCACTTATGAAATTTAATTAAGTTATCCGAACCAATAATCAAAAAAAAAATATTTGTTGAATTTTTTAATTTTAAATACTTTATTAAGTTTATAGTGCTAGGTGATTTTATTTTGTCTTCAAAAAATTTAACTTTAATTTTTTTTATTTTATTTGTCATCATTCTACTTTGTTTAATTCTTTCAGATAGTAAAAAAAATGTTTTTTTTTTAAGTGGATTTTTTTTTGTCACACACCAATAAACTAAATCCAAAGACAATTTTTTTATTGCAAGTTTTGATATCTCTAGGTGTGCACGGTGTGGTGGATCAAAGCTACCACCAAAAATTCCAACTTTTTTTGTTTTATTTACTAGCATTTTTCAGTAATATTTTTCTTAAATTTACTAAGTTTTTGTCAGCGACAACTGAAATTATTTCATATTTTTTTTTAATTTTCGTTTTAAAAATTTTTAATTTTTTTTCTATCTCTTTTTTTTCAACTAAATCAGATTTATTAAAAACAATAATTTCTTTTTTTTTTGTTAAAATTTTATCATATTTAGATAATTCATTTCTTACTTTCAAGTAATTTTCAGCAAGTTTATCCTCTGACAAATCTATTAAATGCAGTAGCATTTTGCACCTCTCAATATGGCGTAGAAATTTATCACCCAACCCAGTGCCTTCATGCGCACCTTCTATTATACCCGGTATGTCCGCTAGTGTAACTTCTTTATCGTCGTAATAAGAAACACCAAGATTAGGATCGACAGTAGTAAAAGGATAGTTTGCTATCTTAGGCCTCGCTCGGGTTATGGCAGCAAGCAAACTTGATTTACCAGCATTTGGCATACCTATTATTCCTATATCTGCAATAACTTTTAATTGAAGCCAAACCCAAAATTCTTCTCCGACTTTTCCATTTGTTTTTTTTGTTGGTGCCCTATTTGTTGAGCTTTTGAATCTAACATTTCCTAAACCATGATTTCCACCAGCAGCCACTAAATATCTTTCCTTATTTTTTATAAAGTCATAAATTAATGTATTATTATCTTCTTCGTAGATTTGTGTTCCTACTGGAACTTTAATTATTAAGTCTTTGCCTCCAGCTCCAGTTCTTTTTCTCTTGGTTCCTATATAACCATTTTCTGCTCTAAAATGTTGAGCATATCGAAAATCAATTAATGTATTGAGGTTTCTTTCTGATTCAAAAATAACAGACCCACCGTTTCCACCATCTCCTCCATCGGGCCCGCCGTACTCAACAAACTTTTCTCTTCTGAAGCTTGCGGAGCCAGAACCGCCGTTGCCAGCTTTAATATAGATTTTGGCTTGATCTAAAAATTTCATTGTAGATTATTTAAAATAAATAACTAAGATTATTTATATGCTTAATTGGGGACAACAGAAACAAATGTTCTGTTTAATTTTGATTTTTTAAATTTAACTTTTCCTTTTATTAAAGAAAATAAAGTATGGTCTGTACCCATGCCTACATTCTCACCCGGATGAATACGTGTACCTCTTTGTCTTACTATAATATTTCCTGGTATGACTATTTGGTCACCATATTTTTTAACACCAAGTCTTCTACCAGCACTATCTCGGCCATTACGTGATGATCCACCAGCTTTTTTTGTCGCCATTTAGTATCCTATTTTTTTAATTCTTTTTTTGTGATTGTTTTTTTTGATTTTTTTTTCTCTACAATTTTTTTTTCTTTTAGCTCAATCGGTTTTGCTTCAGCTATAATTTTACCATCTTTTGAAAGTATTTTTGTAATTTGAATTTTTGAGTGCCTTTGTCTGTGGCCATTTGTTTTTCTTGAGTGTTTTCTTCTTCTTTTGTGAAAAATTAAAACTGTCCTATCTTTAACGTTGTCTAATAACTTAGCTTCGACTACAGCACCTACAACATTTGGACTCCCAATTTCAGTAGTTTTACTATCATTTAACAATAGAACATTCTTAAACTGAATTGTTTTACCAACTTCAGCATCTAATTTTTCTATTTCTATAATCTTACTAGCAGATGCCTTATATTGTTTTCCGCCTGTTTCAAATATTGCAAATGACATAAATTTTCTTTTTTTAAAATTAAAGCAATATAACTTGAAAGGATCTCAAGTCAAGGCGATAGAAGTTAAAAAACATCTTTTAAATCACGAAGTTTTTTAAACACCTCTAATTCTGTTGAATTTGTCATATCAAGAGATTTTTTTATTACAGAATTATCACAACGTAGAAAAATATTTGTATTTAACTCTTCCTTAATAGTTACTGGAATAGTCGGTTTTTTTTGACTCAATTTAAATGCTATCCATTTTTTTTTCTCTTTTAAGCTACTATTATTAATTTCATACTTAGAACAAAAGTTTAAATTATTTTGAGTATATTCATGACCGCAATAGATTAGAGTGTCTGATGGTAATTTTTTTATAAAATTAAGAGAATCTAACATTTCTAAATGTGTACCCTCGAATACTTTACCACAACCGAGTGAGAATAGCGTGTCACCAGTAAAGACAATTTTTTCATCTTTTGCATAAAAACAAACATGGCCCCTAGTATGACCTGGTGTATAAAAAATTTTAAACTCTGTATTCCCCAACTTAAAATTTTCATTATTAGATAGCTTTATATCTATACCCGGTATTCTCGTTTCGTCATTTTTAGAGCCAATAATTTTAGCTTTATATTTTTTTTTCAAATCTAGATTTCCACCAGTATGGTCAAAATGATGGTGAGTGTTGAGTATATAATCAATTTTTTTAAATTTTCTTTCAATAAAATTATTAATAGCCTTAAATTCTGAAGGATCAACTACTGACACAGTATTTGTATCTGTGTCATGAGTTATAAAAGTATAATTATCTTGTAGGCAGGGAACAATATCTATGTTTAACATTTTAACTAATTAGAAATATACCAACCTCGGATAAAAGGTTTTTCATTTCTAAATTAATCCGATTTATAGAAGATATTTTTTCATTATTTATACCGATAATTTTATCAATCTTAATTTTTTTCTTATCACAAAGCTGATAAAAATCTTTTATAGAGCACATATGTAGATTTGGAGTGTTATACCAAAAATCTGGGAGAGATTTTGTGACAGGCATTTTACCCAAAAATAATAAACTTGTTCTAACTCGCCAGTAACCAAAGTTGGGTATTGAAATTATCACTTTTTTACCCACTCTCAATAATTCATCTAAAACATTCTCAGGCTGGTAAAATGCCTGAAGTGTTTGACTCAAAATAACAAAGTCAAAAGCCTTATCGGGAAATTGACTAAGTTCAGTCTCAGCGTTACCTTGAATCACAGACAAACCTTTAGAGATACACTGTTTAACTTTGCTTTCTTTAAGTTCTATACCTCTTGCGTCAATATTTTTTTGTTTAATAAGAGCTTCAATTAAAGTTCCATCACCACATCCAACGTCCAATACTCTAGACTGGATAGGAAGTAAATTTGTAATTATTTTAAATTCATTTTTCATTTTTAAATATTTCAAAATTAGAATCTAAAAAACCTTTAAGTGTTTCTAAAAACTCTGGTTCATTAACCAAAAAAGAATCATGGCCTTTATCTGTTTTTATTTCAGCAAAAGCAACATTGGCGCCAGATGCATTCAAAGCAATTACAATATCTTTGCTATTTTTCGTGGGGTACAACCAATCTGAAGAAAAGGATATAATTAAAAATTTAGTTTTATGATTTTGAAACGCTTCAACTAGGCCATTTTTGAATTGTTTTGATAGGTCAAAATAGTCCATGGCTCTCGAAATATACAAATAAGAATTTGCATCAAATCTGTCTACAAATACATTGCCTTGATGCCTTAAATAACTTTCTATTTGAAAATCAGCGTCAAACGTAAATTCATAATCTTTTTTTTCTTGTAGCTTTCTTCCAAATCTTTCTTGTAAGCCTTTGTCAGACATATAAGTAATATGAGCAGCCATTCTTGCTACAGCTAAACCGTTTTTAGGGATTTTTTTGTCTTTATAATAATTTCCTTTATTCCATATTGGGTCCGACATTATTGCTTGTCTGGCCAGCTCATTCAAAGCAATTTGCTGAGCATTATGACTTGCTGTTGAGGCAATAGGTACAGCTGAAAAAGTTTTATCAGGATATAAAGCACAAAACTGTAAGAGTTGCATTCCTCCCATTGAACCACCTAAGACGCTTAAGAGTTTCTTTATATTAAAATGTTCTAACAAAGATTCTTGTGCTCTAATCATGTCTCTTATTGTGATTACAGGAAATTTCAAACCATATGGCTCATTATCTGCATCGTTTAAATTTTTAGGTCCAAATGAACCCATGCAGCCACCCAAAACATTTGCACAAATAATAAAATATTTTTCTGTATCAACAGCTTTTCCTGAACCAACGGCGGCATTCCACCACCCGTCTTTATTTGTGACAGGATTGATTCCTGTAACAAATTGATCACCCGAAAGGGCATGAAAAATTAGAATTGCATTATTTTTTTCTTCATTAAGCTCACCATAAGTTTCATAAGCTATAGGAAAATTTTTTATAGTCTGACCACAATCTAGTTTAAGTGGCTTTGTTACAATTATTTGTTTTATATTTTCAATTTTATAGTTCATGTAAAAAAAAACCCAGCTAAACCGGGCAGAACCCTATTTAGCGAATTTTATTAAGCGCCCGCAATTTGGTTAAATCAGCGCTGTAGACTTGTACTAAATCAATAGAAATTTGTCAATTTTATAAGAAATTAAAATGAATATAGAAATAATAAAGCTTTTTAGATAAGACTTAAACAAATTATGAAATTACCAAAAGCAAAAAATATTAGCGCCGAAAAATATGTTGCAGGATTGAGTTTATTTAAACAAAAATTTGCTAAAGTTAAATTATCCGCCAATGAATCTGCACTAGGGCCAAGCCCAAAAGCAGTAAGAGAATATATTAGAGTCGCAAAAAATTTTAAAAGGTATCCAGATTCTGATGGAACATTTTTAAGAAAAACTATAGCCAAAAAATTTAAATTAAATCAAAACCAAATAATTTTAGGAAGTGGCTCAGATCAAATTTTTGAACTCATTTGTAAAGCTTTTCTCAAAAAAAATGATGAAGTTGTGGTGTCACAATATAGTTTTATTATTTACAGAATTTACAGCAAACTTAACCAAGCAAAAGTGATTTACGCCCCAGAAAATAATTTTACTTCTTCTGTAGATAGCATACTTTTAAAAATAACTAGAAGAACTAAAATTGTTTTTATTGCAAATCCTAATAACCCCACAGGTACATATATTAATAAAAAAGAAATAATAAGATTAAGAAAGAAATTGAGAAGTGATATTTTATTGGTCGTAGACGATGCGTATTTCGAGTATATGAATTTAAAAGATTATGAATGTGGATTAAAACTATTCTCTAAATATAAGAATGTTGTTATAACTAGAACATTTTCAAAAATATATGGTTTAGCAGGACTAAGAATAGGTTGGGGTTATGCATCAAAAAATATAGTTAACTCATTATATAAAATAAAACCCCCGTTTAATGTTAGTCGCCCAGCGCTATTCACAGCTGCTGTTGCGATAAAAGATTTAGCTTGGTTAAATAAAGAAGTACGTCATGTGAAAAAATGGTCAAAAAAATTTTACGATACTTTTAGGGAATTAAATATACATACAAATAAGACTAGCGTTAATTTTTTATTAATTAATTTTGATCGAGTAAAAAAAACATCAAAACAAGTTTTTTACACTTTAGCAAAAACAGGAATTTTATTGAGACAAATGGATGTATACTCAATAAAAAATTCTTTAAGAGTTACTATTGGTAATAATAAAGAAAATTTAAAATTAATTATTAACTTAAAGAAAATTCTTAATGTTTGATAGCATTTCTATAATTGGTTGCGGCTTGATAGGTTCTTCAATTTTAAGAGCAATAAAGAATAAAAAATTAGCAAAAGAAATTAAAATTTTTGATCATTCTAAGGAAGTCACTGCATATTTAAAGAAAGAGAATATATGCACTGATGTTTCTAGCGATATTCGTCAGTGTGTTGTTAATTCTGATTTGATAATAATCGCAACACCTCTTAGTAGCTATAAAGAAATAATATTATCGATAAAAGATAGTTTGAAAAAAGATGTTATTTTAACAGACACAGGTTCTGTTAAAAAAGAAGTCATGAAGATTATTCATAATATTAATTTAAAAGATGTTCATTGGATACCCTCACACCCAATTGCCGGCACAGAAGAAAGTGGGCCAAAAGCAGGGCAGGCCGAGATGTTTGAAAATCGCTGGTGTATCATTTCACCACCTGAAAATTGTGCAGAGCAACCGATAAAAAAATTAAAAACTTTATGGGAAACGATCGGTAGTAAGGTTAAAATTATGACTCCTGCAGAGCACGATGAAATTTTATCTCTGACTAGTCATCTGCCTCATGCGATTGCCTATAACATTGTTAGAACAGTAATGAGCGTAGAAGATAAACTGAAGCAAGAAGTGATTCAGTATAGCGCTGGTGGTTTAAGAGATTTTACAAGAATAGCTGCGTCCAACCCCATAATGTGGAGAGATATTTTTTTAGACAATAGTGAAAATGTGGCTAAAGGTATCGATAATTTTATTGAAAGATTGAATGAACTAAAAAAAGCAGTAAATGATAAAAATGGAGATAAGCTTTATCAGATTTTTAATGCCACAAAAGAAATAAGAAAAGAAATCATCAAAGCTGGCCAAGACACAAGCAAGCCAGATTTTGGTAGAAAAAAAGATTAAGAATATTTTTCAGTTTCAATATAAATTTTTTTCTCTAAGGTTTTAAGGAAAGAAATTTTTTCTAAGCCAGGCTCAATCGGCTCTAAGAAAGAAACATGAATATCACCTGGGTACTTCATGAAACTATTCTTTGGCCATATTTTTCCAGAGTTCAATGCAACAGGTATGCATGGCAGGTCAAGCCTATCATAAATTCTACTTACTCCTTTTTTAAAGGGACTTCTATCATCAAATCTAACTCTCGTGCCCTGGGGGAATATTAAAAGAGGTCTGTTATGTTTTTGGACAGTATTTTTTATTTTATCAAAAAAATTTAAATTTTCTTTTGTTGTTGTTTCTCTAATTATCTCAATTGATCCTATTTTTTTTAAATACCAACCAAATAAAGGTATGCTTAAAAGTTCTTTTTTTAATATAAAAACAGGAAAATGAAGCGGCGCTTGAAGAACAAAAGTTTCAAACATTGATTGGTGAGCTGACGCTATAAAGAATTTTTCTACTTTTCCTAAATTTTCCAGTCCATGAAAAATAACTCTGGTATTTAAAATTAACTTTAATATTACTATTATATAATAAGCCAAAAATTTTCCACAATATAAAGCGAATTTAGCTGGTAAAATTAAAGTTGGTATAGCTAAAGTAAAAACTAGGATTATACCAGCATATAAAAAAATATTAAAAACTAAAGATTTTATAAATTGCATTAAGAGTTTATTAGTTTTAATAAATCTTGCTTTTTTTTAATAATTTTAAAGTTATTTTTTCCAGCTAGAATTTCAGCAATAAGAGGCTTGGTGTTATAGTTGGAAGATAACGATGAACCGTAAGCACCTACATCTGTTATAGCAACAAAGTCACCTTCTTCTATTTTTTGATAGTTTTTGTATTTTGCAAATTTACACGAGGTTTCACAGATTGGGCCAACAAATTCTATAGGCGCTTGGTTTTTTTTATTTGTTTTAACAATTGGTATAATATTATGACTAGCATCGTACAAAGCAATTCTCATGAAATCATTCATACCAGCATCGATGATTATAAAATTTTTATTTAAACCTTTTTTAATATATTGAATTTTACTCACCAATATTCCCGTGTTACCAACCAAAGATCTACCAGGCTCAAAAATAATACTACAACCTAATTTTTTTTTGAAATTATAAACAAGTCTTGCATAATTATTTAAATTAATCAGCTTATCTTTTTTACCGTACCTAATTCCAAATCCACCGCCTAAATCCATATATTTAAGTTTTATATTTAAATCTCGTATAACCTTTAAGAGAATACCCAATACTTTTTTGTAAGGCGCGTCAGATAGAATTTGACTCCCTATATGCACACTTAAAGCATCAATCTTTATATTTTTATATTTTTTTATTCCTTTATAAAAAGCAGAAAAATTTTTTATTGACACTCCAAACTTGTTTTCAGCTTTTCCTGTTGAAATTTTTTTGTGTGTCTTGGCATCAACATTTGGATTTAGTCTAAAACCGATGGATATTATTCTATTAATTTTTTTACCTATCTTGTTTATTAATACAGCCTCACTTTCTGACTCAACATTTATTAATAATATTTTCTTTCTAATAGCTAATTTTAACTCTTCCTCTGTCTTACCCACTCCTGAGAAGACAATTTTATTTGGTTTAATACCAGCTTTTAAAGCTTTCAAAAGCTCTCCACCAGAAACTACATCAGCTCCTGAGCCTAATCTTCCCAACATTTTCAAAATTGTTATATTAGTGTTAGCTTTAGCGGCAAAACATATAAGAGGATTTATATCTTTAAAAGTTTTAACAAAATTTAAATAATTTTCTTTTATTTGTTTCTCAGAGTAAAGATAGAAAGGAGTTTTATTTTTTTTTGCAATATGTAGCACTGAAGTATTTTCTATAAATAATTTCTCTCTGAAATATTTGAAATGAGACATATACTTTATGAGATAGTTTTAATCTCTTGATTTAGTTTACTTTGATATTTTGGGTCAGACTTTTTTCCACAACCTTCCAAAACCAATACGCTTAAAATTATAAGAAAAAAAAGCTTCATTTTGTCTCCTTTTGGTATTTTCTTATCATTTTTTTTACATTGTTTGAAGAAGTTCCACCAAAAGAGTTTTTTGAATTCATTGAATTTTCCACATCAAAAACTTTCAAAACACTTTTATCTAAATCTTTATAGAATTTTTTTAATTCGTCTAAAGAGATTTTGTTCAAAGTTTTGTTTTTTTTCTCTGCAAAATTTACCAATTGTGAAGAAATACCATATGACTCTCTAAAGGTTAGGTTTTTTTCTTTCACTAAATAGTCAGCAAAATCAGTTGCAGTGGTAAAACCCTCATTGGCCATCTTATACATTCTTTCTTTTGAAATCTTTAAATTATCAAGTAACTCAAAAGACATTATTAAAGTGTCTTTTAGAGTGTCATAACCTTCAAAGACCAAAGCTTTATCGTCTTGTAAATCTTTAAAGTAAGACATGGGTAAACCTTTCATTATTGTTAAAATTGAATTTAATTTCCCGTAGTTTATTCCAACTCTTCCTCTAATTAGTTCTGCCGGGTCAGGATTTTTTTTCTGAGGCATTATAGAAGACCCAGTTAATACATTATCATTAAAATGAATTAATTTAAAAGCATCGGAATTTAGAATAATAAAATCTTCGGCTAATCTTGATAGATGCATCGCACAAACAGCTGCAGCATATAAAAAATCAATCGCAAAATCTCTATCAGAAACTGAATCAATCGAGTTATTAGTTGGTTTTTTAAAGCCAAGTTTTTTAGAAGTATAGTTTCTATCAATTTTATACGAAGTACCAGATAAAGCAGCCGCACCTAATGGAGACTCATCCAAAAGAATTAAATTATTCTGAAATCTTTTCTTATCTCTATTTAACATTTCGTAATATGCTAAAAGATAATGTGCAAATGAAATAGGTTGAGCATTTTTTAAATGTGTAAACCCAGGCATAACTGTGTCTGTATTTTTTTCAGCTTTTTTAATTATTAACTTCATCACATTTGTAATATCTTTTAAAATATCTGCAGAAGATTCTTTCACCCATAATTTAAAGTCAGTAACAACCTGGTCATTTCTTGACCTTGCCGTATGCATGAATCCAGCAGACGGCCCAATAATATCAAATAATTTTCTTTCTATATTTAAATGGATATCTTCATACTTTTCATAAAATATAAATTTACCTTTATCAATTTGAGATTTTATCTTTTTCAAACCATTAATAATTTTTCTACCTTCGACAGAAGGAATAATTTTTTGTTTAATAAGCATCTGAGTATGCACAGTAGAAGCAAAGATATCCTGCTTATAGAGTCTCTTGTCCACATTAATGGAAGACCCTATTCTTTGAAAAGATTTAGAGGTCTTTCCTTTAAGTCTATTTGACCACACTATTTTATTTTTATTTTTATTTTTCATTTTACTATGCTAATTATAATTTAAATTAATATGATAATTAGTAAATCTTTTAAAACCTATATTCACATATTTGCTATCTTTTTCTTTACTCAGCAACTGTTAAGTGAAACAAACTACTCAAAAAATATAGTAGTTCACAAAGAACCTCTAGATATCAATGAACTAAAATTTAAAGATTTTAATCTTAATGATGTAGACCTAACCAATAAAAAAGGCAACATCGTGATATTAAACTTTTGGGCAACTTGGTGTGTTCCGTGCAAAAAAGAAATGCCTTCATTAGAAGAGCTGTCTAAACTGTATCCAAAAGTAACTATTTACCCCATAAATTTAGAAAAGCCAAATAAAGGTAAAACTAAAAAATTTTTTGAAAGTTTAGGCATTAACAATCTAAAAATTTATTTTGACCCTGAATTTAAATTAGTTAAATCTTTTAGCATGCGCGGTGTACCAACTAGCATTTTGATAGACAAAAGAGGCAAAGAATTTGCAAGAATTATAGGTGAAGTCGATTTTTCTGAAGAATCTTTTATTAATTTTTTAAAAGAATATCTCTAGTTTTTAAAAAAATACGCAAGGGCTACTAAGACAATAATTGCTATAAATTGTAGTAGAACTCTAAGCTGCATAAGTTTATTTGAATACTTTTTACTAGTCTCACCACCTTTAAATAAAGTATAAAGACCTAGTATCAAAACTACTGCAACAGAACCTAATAAAATGAAGCCTATAAAATTAAATAAAAAACTAGACATAATTAATTAGTTCTAACTATCATGAGCTATTCATTAAACACAACTATTTTAAATCCACTTTCCAAAGGAAAGCCAAAAAATGCTGTTATACTTTGTCACGGTTATGGTGGAGATGGTAAAGATATTTCCTTACTAGCAAGTTACTGGAGAACTTATTTACCTGATACATTGTTTGTTTGTCCAGATGCACCAGAAAGATGTGCTGTGAGCACCAATGGTTTCCAATGGTATGACTTAATGGATCAAACTAAAGATCAAGTTTTAGTAAAATCTCTGGTATCCGAAATTAAATTAAACACATTAATAGACGAGGTATCAAAAGATAACGATCTCAAAAGTGAAAAAATTGCCATAGGTGGATTTAGTCAGGGCTGTATGATTAGTTTGCAAACTGGCATTAAAAGAAAAGATAAGATTAATTCAATCATAGGATATTCAGGAAAAATAGTTGATGTGAATCATCTACAAAATAACATCAATTCACGCCCAAATATAATTTTAATGCACGGAGATAAGGATCAAATTGTTCCAGTAACTTTTTTACTTGAAGCGAAAAATTTTTTTAATAAAAATAATTATAAGATAGAAACAAAAATATTAAAAAATTGTGAACATCGCATTCCAACTGAAGGGTCAAGTTTAGGATTAAATTTTTTAAAAAAAAATTTGTAGAAATAATGTATAGACTGTAACATTTTTACAACTTGATATCGTTTCCTTATTCAGATAACTTTTTGAAATGATCATATCGGCAAATGAAAAAGTACCCTTAGAGAAATGTCCAGCATTAGTCCTAAATGCTGATTTTAGACCTTTAAGCTACTATCCATTGTCTCTATGGTGTTGGCAAGATGCTGTTAAGTCAGTTTTTTTAAATCGTGTAACTATAGTGTCAAATTACAAAAGAAAAATACACAGTCCTTCATTTGAAATGAATTTACCAAGTGTTATTGCTCTTAAAAGTTTTATTAAACCATCTGAAAACCCAAATTTCACAAGATTTAATGTTTTTTTAAGGGACAAGTTTACCTGTCAATATTGTGGAGATAGAAAAAATTTAACATTTGACCATCTTTTACCAAAGTCAAAGGGCGGCCTTACTGATTGGGAAAATGTCGTCACTGCTTGTTCAACTTGCAATGTAGAAAAAGGGGGAAAGCTTTATAAAAACTGTGGTCTAATTCTCTCACAAACACCTTTCAGGCCTTCGGTAGATGATTTACATAAAAACGGAAGAAACTTTCCACCTAACTTCTTACACGAAAGTTGGATGGACTACTTATATTGGGATATTGAATTAGAACCGTAATTAAATTTTTTTTGAAATCTTAATTGCTACAAGTGATGAAGTTTTAATAATCTTATCTAATAAGCCGTACAAACCATCTTTAGTTGCACCACTTTCATAAGCTATATCTTTGTGGCTTAATTCGTCATCTCTAAATTTAATTATATTTTTTTTTAATTCTTTTTCATCGTCATGAAGCTCATAAGTTTGATTCTTATAGTGATCTCCTATCACTTCTTCTACAGAAGCCGTGCAGAGCATGGTAGCTTTTTTCCCCATCATAGCAGTCCCGAAACCCAAGGCTATGCCTAGCAAATCCCAAAGAGGCAGCAGTTTTGTAGGTGATATATTTCTTTTTTGAATTTCATTTTCAAAAAATTCATAGTGTTCTTTCTCATGTTCTTTCATTTCTTCTATTTGTTTTTTTAAATTCTCATCTTGTTTAAAAGTTTTAAGAGCTAAAAGCTGGCCTTCATAAATTTTTATAGCACCACGTTCTCCCGCGTGATCAACTCTTATTAATTCTTCTAAAAATTTTTTATTTGTTTGTTTCATTTTTAATAATAATTTTAAATACAATAATTGATAAAATTGAGGAAATAAATAAATTTATTGTCGCTAGAGAAAGTCCAAAAATCTTAAAATCTACATTTTTGCAAGATTTAAATTTATTATTTTCTAGTTTTTGCAATAAATCACTTGCTGAAACGTCCTGTTTTAATTCCTTTATTTGACAAACTAAAGACTCATCAAAAAAACTTTGCTCAATACCAAAATGATAAATGGATATTAAAAAAACAGATATAAAGCTCAAAAAAATAAGTATTAAAATTATTTTTTTAAATTTTTTAAAAAAAAAGAAAAATAGACTAAAGGTAATTATAAAAAAATAAGGAACTCTTCCAATCAGACAAAGATTACAAGGTTCATAGCCAAGCACATATTCAATAAAATATGCCGACAAAAGAATTAAAATACTAATTGAAAAAAATAAAGCAATTAAGTTGTTACTTAAAAACTTATACATTAAATTTAATTATTAAATAAATGATAGAAGCCAACACTACTATAGTTAGACCAATTATAGTCGCCCAAAAGGCACCTTTTTTTTCTAAAAAAACAGAAAATGTTGAACCAAATTTAGATGACAAGTAAGCAACAATGAAAAATCTCAAACCTCTCGCAATCAGACAAGTGCAGAAAAATAAAATTAAATTAAATTGAATAAAGCCACTAAAAATTGTGACTAACTTAAATGGCAATGGAGTAAATGCTGCAGTAAATAAAATTAAAAGCCAAGAAAAAGCTCCAGTGTCTGTTTGAAATTTTTCTTTTAGAAAATCAGTATCGTTATGTCCATAAAATTCAAATATTTTTACACCAAGTTCTGTGAAAAAAAAAGATCCTATAAAATAACCTAAAATAGCTCCAAAAGAAGAAAATAGGGTAGCTATTAAAAATATTTTTAAGTATTTTTTTTTATTAGCCACAACCATAGGAACAATCATTATATCTGGAGGAACTGGAAAAAAAGAGCTTTCAATAAAAGAGACTAAGGCCAAGCAATAATCGGCAAATTTGCTTGCTGCTAGTCTTACACACTTTTCAAAAAGGGATTTAATCATTTTTTTATTTATAAAGTAATAAAATTTGATTACTATTTAATTATAAAGTTTTATATTTAGTAAATAAGGGCGAATGGTGGAACTGGTAGACGCGCCGGACTCAAAATCCGGTGGTAGCAATACTGTGAGAGTTCGAGTCTCTCTTCGCCCACCATATTATGAATTTAACAAATACAAAAAGTCTAGTAGATTTATTTTTTAGTAAGCTTGAAGAGATAAATACTTCTAAAATCTTGTTAAGGTGGTTGAAAAAAGATTATAACCATGAGTATAGCTGGAAAGAAGTTAGCGAAAAAATATTTAAACTTTCAGATAAAATTAGATCATCAATTAAAGATGGTGACAGGTGCCTTTTGCTCTCCGAAAATAGACCGGATTGGTTAATTGCTGACATTGCAATAATGAACGCAGGTGGAATTTCAGTTCCTGTATTTACTACTTATTCGGACAGTGATTACAAGTATATAATTGATGATTGCAAACCAACAATAATAATAGTGTCAAATCAAACTCAATTTAAAAAAATTAAAAAATATATTAACGCTAATGTTAAATCAATTATATCTTTTGAAGAAATACAATATAAAAGTATTTTAATTGAAAATATTTACAACAAGCCTTTAATAAATAAAGTTAAAAATAATACCTTAAGCAGAAAGACTCCAGCTTGTATTATTTATACATCAGGCACAACCGGAAATCCAAAAGGGGTAGTGTTAAGCCACGGAGGTATATTATCTAATTGCGAGGGAGCTATAGAAGTATTAAATCCACTAATTTCTAAAAAAAAAAACATTTTTTTAACGTGGTTACCACTTTCACACTCTTACGAACATACAGTTCAGTTTATTCAAATTTTACTAGAAGCTAAAATATTCTACGCAGAAAGTTTAGAAAAATTAATTTTAAATATGAACGAAGCAAAACCAACTATAATGACTGCTGTACCTAGATTTTATCAAAATTTATTTAATAAAATAAACTTAAATTTTAGCAAACAAAAGGGGTTTAAAAAAAAACTTATCTTTCAAACATTGAAATTAGGAAAAAAATTATTGAATAAAAAAAGGTTAGATTTTAAAGAAAAAATCTTAAATTTATTTTGTGAAATTTTAGTAAGAAGAAAAATTAAAAAACAATTTGGAGGAAGCCTCAAGGCCTTTATCTCAGGAGGAGGTGCGTTAGACCAACATATTGGTGAATTTTTAAACGCCATAGGTTTACCTACATTACAAGGATATGGATTAACAGAGGCTTCACCAGTGGTCAGTTGTAATTTACCGAGCCGAATTAAAGTAGACACAGTTGGACCTGCTTTTAAAACTAATAAAATTAAAATAGCTGAAGATGGAGAAATTTTGATCAAAGGAGAAAATGTAATGCTAGGCTATTGGAACAAGAAAAAAGAAACCGATGAAGTTATAAAAGATGGGTGGTTATACACAGGAGATATTGGTGAAATTGATGAGGATGGTTTTTTGAAAATAACGGATCGAAAAAAAGATTTAATTGTAAATTTTGGTGGTGACAATATTTCTCCCGTGAAAATTGAAAACCTTTTATGTTTAAACGAGAATATAAAACAATCTTTTATCTATGGAGATAAAAAAAACTACCTAGTTGCTATACTTGTGGTAGAAAAAAATTTTACAACCCAAGATTTAATTATTAACCACATAGACAGTTTAAATAAAAAACTTTCTTTAATAGAAAAAGTAAAAAAATATTTTATAATTAATGATGAATTTACAATTGAAAATAGAATGTTAACTCCAACATTAAAGTTAAAAAGAAAAGAAATTGTTAAAAATTATTTACAACAGATAGAAAATCTTTATTAAATTTAATTATTAATGCGATTAAAAGTATTGATACTAAACAATTCTTTTTTTAATTAACTTTATTTTTTAAATTTCTTTTTTTTTATTTCGCCACACAAGTTTCTCGTAAGTTTATGTTTGACATAAAAGAAAAAAAACTTAAAGATTAAGTATATAAACGAATCATTAAGATTTGTTTTAACAAACAGGGAGATAAAAATGGCTAAAAGAAAAAAAGCGAAAAAGAAAACTAAGAAAAAAGCTAAAAAAACTAAAGCAAAAAAAAGAAGAAGATAGTAAGTTTTTTTAACTAA
>Ga0307986_10000224_pt1 | contig 42274 bp, 42 predicted proteins | sample EllFjometageno82_FD_203170 | JGI IMG/M metagenome (GOLD analysis project Ga0307986, IMG submission 203170) | Marine microbial communities from Ellis Fjord, Antarctic Ocean - #82 | ecosystem: Environmental > Aquatic > Marine > Unclassified | place: Southern Ocean | collected 2014-10-09 | reverse complement strand
TAATTTGTTATCGTGTAGATAATTACATAAGGGAGAGCTAATTTAAAAAAAGTTTTAATTCCATCGTAAAATTCAGAAATTTCTCTTTTAGGAGCTTCCTGTAGAAGATCGTAAAAACCTTTGTACCATTGGTTAATCATTACATCGATCCAGGTTTGTGAAAATAAAGATAAAATAATAAACAAAGAACCGCCCCAAGACCAAAGCAGCCACTTTCTATCTGTAAAAAAACTACGCCACATAACTAATTTTTAGTAAAATTTTCTGCATAAGATTTAATAACAAAAGTTTTTTGTTTAGGTTCGACTAATAAAAATTCAATATTATTAGCTGTAGCGTAATCAATTGCTTTTTCTTTTGTGGTAAATTTTAATTTAACTTCCTCTAGAGTATCACTTGAAGATTCCCACCCCATTAAAGAGTTAGTGTGTGGATCTCTGGTTTCAAATTTTAATACCCATGTTTTTTGCTTACCTCTACCCGACTGCATTGCAGTTTTCGCAGGTATATAGATTTTTGCTTTTTTTTTCATAATTGGTCGGGGCGGCAGGATTTGAACCTGCGACCCTCTGGTCCCAAACCAGATGCGCTACCAGGCTGCGCTACGCCCCGATTATTTGATTATATAAGTTAAATAAGACTTTTTGGCAATTGAAACATTTTTTGATATACAACTAAATCTAATAAAATAATATTATGAAAAAAATTGGTATTCTCACAAGTGGTGGTGATTGTGGTGGCCTAAATGCTGCAATTAGATCCATATTCTTTAGAGCAAAAAATAATTACAATATGACCGTATTTGGCATAAAAAATGGAACTACTGGATTTCTACAACGACCTCTTGATTACGTGGAATTAACAAGAGAGACCTTTTCTGGATATTTATTGAAACAAGGAGGAACTTTTCTTGGAACTACAAATAAAGCAAGTTCCATCAATTCAATAGATCAAAATGGTAAATCTGTAGATCAAGCCCAAATGATAATTGAGGGATATCGTCAACTTAAATTGGATGGATTAATAATTATCGGGGGTGATGGTAGTATGCAAATTTTACAAAAATTAGCTAAGAAAGGTAACTTGAATATTGTAGCAATTCCAAAAACTATTGATAATGATGTTGGCGCCACAGATAGCTCAATTGGTTTTGATACAGCTGTACATGTAGCTACTCAAGCATTAGACAATTTACATTCAACTGCTGTTAGTCATAGCCGTTCAATGATCTTAGAGGTTATGGGCAGAGATGCTGGCCATATAGCTTTAAGCTCAGGTATAGCTGGTGGAGCAGATATAATTTTATTACCTGAAATAAAATACTCATTTAAAGGTATTGTTAACAAATTAAATGAAATGAAAAAAATAAATTTAAAACATTCTTTGGTTGTTGTTGCTGAAGCAGTAAAAAAAGAAAACGGTGAAAAAGTGATTCATGAATACAAAGACGGACAAAAACGTTTAGGTGGTATCGGAGATTATATTGCAAATGAAATTATGTCTAAGACAGACATAGAATGTAGAGTTACAGCATTAGGACACGTACAAAGAGGTGCACCCCCTACTCATAATGACAGAATTTTAGCTAGTGCACTTGGTGTATACGCTGTAGATCTTTTACAACAAAAAAAATTTGATAGAATGGTTGCTTGGAAAGACAGAAAAGTTGTTGATGTAGCAATAACTAAAGCAATTTCTACATATAAAAATGTAGAAAGAAATGATGCATTGGTTGAAACTGCACTATCTTTAGGAATATATATAGGAGATATTGATTAACAAATGATTGATGTACTTACAAAGCCATTTAAAGAGTTTTTTAAATTAGAGGCCGCTTCAGGTTTAATTTTACTTTTCGCTGCTACTATCGCTTTGATAATAAGTAATAGTAATTTTGAGGATCTTTATTTTGGTACTTTACAAAAATATATAAGTTTAGGTATAGGAAGTTTTTCATTAAAATTAAGCCTTATCCATTGGATTAATGATGTGTTAATGACTGTTTTTTTTTTCTTAGTATCCTTAGAAATTAAAAGAGAAATAGTTCAGGGAGAGTTGTCAAATCCTAAACAAGCTTTATTACCTATAATTGGTGCGGTTGGTGGTATGGCAATTCCTGCAGCAATCTACATATTTATTAACATCAATTCACCAGAAACTTTAAATGGTTGGGCTATACCATCTGCTACCGATATTGCCTTCTCATTAGGAGTTCTATCTCTGTTAGGTAAAAGAGTTCCCATTTCTTTGAAAATTTTTTTAACAGCTCTCGCTATTATAGATGATTTAGGTGCGATAGTTATTATAGCTTTTTTTTATTCAGGAAATGTTGAGATTTACTATTTGTTACTTATGTTGGCAGCTGTATTAGTGTTGATTGCATTAAATAAATTTAATGTGCGTGCTTTTATTCCTTATTTACTAGTTGGAATTTTATTATGGGAATTTACACACCAATCTGGGATACACGCAACTATAGCGGGAGTATTACTAGCACTTTTGATACCGCATGATAAAAATGATAAAAATAAATCGTTGTTATTAAAATTAGAACACGCTATTGCACCATACGTTGCCTTTGGAATAATGCCTATCTTTGCATTTGCAAATGCAGGAGTGTCTTTGGAAGGCATTAACTTAAATTCATTGCTCAACCCAGTCCCGTTAGGAATTTTATGTGGTTTATTTTTTGGAAAACAAATTGGTGTATTTGTTTTTGCGTATGTATCAGTCAAATTAAATCTCGCACAAAAGCCAAATAATTCTAATTGGATGTCTCTATATGCAGTTTCTGTTCTCACTGGAATAGGTTTTACGATGAGCTTGTTTGTTGGAAATTTAGCATTTGCTAACTCACCTATGTATTTAGATGGCGTAAAAATTGGTGTTCTAAGTGGTTCACTTCTCTCAACGCTATTAGGATATTTCTTGCTAATGTTTTCTACAAAAAATGATTAGTCCAGAAATTATTAAAATTGCATCCGATACAAGTAATCATGGCATTAAAGAAAATTCAAATCTTACAGCAACATCTAAAAATAAGATGTGTGGAGACACAATTACTGTAGCAATTGAAATAGCTAATAATAAAGTAGAAAGAATGTCTTATGATACAGAATCATGTATATTTTGTCAGGCTTCTGCTAGCTTACTTTCGAAAATAATAAGAAAATCAAATATTGAGAATTTACGAAATGACGTAAATGAAATTAACATGTCACATAAAAATAAAAAAATTATTTTAAAAAGGAAATACAAACCTTTCAGAAAATTATTTCAAAAAAAATACAAAGAAAGATTTACTTGTATACTCTTACCTTTTAATGCTTTGATAAAAGTTGTTAATAACGCTATATGAAGAAATTAATAATATTATTTATAATTATGTTTAGTTTTTTTTCAAAAGGTAACGCTGAATATCGTCAACTAGCTACTGATTTTTCTTTTATGTCAGTAGATGGTATTCCTATCAACTTAGCTGATTATAAAAATAAAGTTATAGTTGTAGTAAATGTAGCAAGTAAATGTGGATTTACTAATCAATACGAAGGCTTACAAACGTTATGGAGTGACTACAAAAATAAAGGATTGGTAGTTATTGGTGTTCCTTCAAACAACTTTCGACAAGAACCTGGAAACAACAAAGAGATTAAAGATTTTTGTGAAACAACTTTTGGCATTGATTTTCCTATAACTGAAAAGCAAAGTGTTATTGGCACGAAAGCTCATCCATTTTTTTTATGGGCTAAGAACAACCACGGATCTAGTGCAATACCAAAATGGAATTTTCATAAAATTATAATAGGGAAAAGCGGAAAAGTGGTAGAAACATTCACTTCAATAACAAAACCAACTTCTAAAAAATTTATCTCTACCATAGAAAAAGAAATTAAAAATTAAAACTCATTCCGTCATAAGCAGGCGTTATATTTTGAGGAAGTATTTTTTTAAGCTTTTCATAGTCAAACTCAACGTGGAGATTGGTTAGTATCGTTTTTTTTGCTCTACATTCTTTTGCTAGAGATAACGCTGCTTCAAGATTAAAATGCCCCGGATGAAACTTAACACGTAAACAATCAATTATTAAATAATCTAAATTATATAAAAAATTTTTATATTTACTAGGAACAAAACTACAATCACTTAAATAACCAATTTTATTAATTATATAGGCAGTTGATTTAGTTAAGCCATGTTGAGTTTCAAATGATTTGATATTTATTTTATTATTCCCTTTTTTAATAATGAAATTATTTTTAATAGTATGATCTTTTAGAATTGGCACATAGCCTTGCTTTTTTTTAAAACAAAAATCAAATTTACTCTTTAAATCTTTAATTGTTTTTTTACTGCCATAGATGTCGATCTTTTTTTTATTTTTCCAAAAAAAAGGCCTCAATTCAAATATACCAAAAGTTTGATCAGCGTGTTCATGTGTGTAAATAACAGCATCTACACTTTTAATTTTACTATTTCTAAATTGAATTTTTATATCAGGTGAAGTGTCGATTAAGGTTGATATATTTTTGTATTGAAAATGTGCGCTACATCTAGTTCTTGAATTTTTTTTATTTTGTTTTTTACAATTACCCCAATAATTAGTAATCCATGGTGCCCCTAAAGAGCTGCCACACCCAAGAATAGTAAATTTATTTTTCAGTTTAATTCTCCAAATAATTTAAAAAAATTTGATGTAGTTATTTTTGCAAAATCGATAGGATTGATATTTTTAATCTTTGATAAAAAATTTACCGTATGAACAATATGAGATGGTTCATTTGGGACACCTCTTAAAGGTTCAGGTGATAGATAAGGAGAGTCGGTCTCTACTAAAATTTTATCATTTGGTAGTGACAAAAATGTTTCTGCTAATTCTTTTGATTTTTTAAACGTTACAACTCCACTAGCTGATATATAACACCCAAGATCAATAAGTTTATGTGCGAATTTTTTACTACCAGTAAAACAATGTATTAAGACTTTAAAATCTTTATTTATTTTTTCCGCTTTGAGAATTTCATATGTTTCTTCTTCAGCTGATCGTGTATGAACAACAAGAGGTAGATCTAAAGTTTGCGCAGCTTTAATATGCTCAATAAAAATTTTTTTTTGTGATGACGGATCAGAGTGCTCATAATAAAAATCAAGACCAGTCTCTCCTATTCCAATAATTTTTTCACTTAAATTAATTTTTTTAATTATTTCTTCTTTATTTAAATCCTTATAATTTTTTGCTTCATGGGGGTGTATGCCGTATGTTCCATATATATTTTTATATTTTTTTACAATCTCTAAAATACGTAAATAACTTTCATTGGTAGTAGATATGCTAAGTAAATACTTTACGTCGTTATTTAAAGCTCTTTTAACAACGCTATTTAGATTAGACGCCATCGGTTCGTATTCTAAGTGGCAGTGTGAATCAATTATCATTTTCTATTTTTTTAAAAAGAATTGATGTTTTCTTAAACTTTAAATCATGATCAAAAATATTTTTATTATTTATAGATTTTAATAACATGTCTTCTTTGTTTAAATTCATAATTTCTAAAATTTTAATACTACTAATAGGAATAATTGGACTTAATAAAATACTTATATTTTTAATTTGTGTGACAATTGTATAGAGAATAGCATTCATTCTATCAACATTTGTTTTTTTTAAAGCCCAAGGCTCTAGATCATTAAAGTATTTATTTGCATTAAAAGAAAATTCTACGACTTTTTTTACGTAATTATTCAAATCTTGTTTATCCATATCATATATAAGTTCTTCAACTTTATTTGTTAAATTATTAATCAAAATTAAATCTATATCTTCTAATTTTTTTGGATTTGGAAGTTTACTTTCGCAGTTTTTTTCAAGAAAACTAAAAACTCTTTGACATAAATTTCCAAAATTATTTGCAAGATCGTTATTTATGCAATTTGTTAAATTTTCCATTGATACATTTCCATCGTTACCTAACGAAACCTCTTTAATTAGATAGTATCGTAGTTGATCAATTCCGTATTTTTCAACTATTTCTATTGGATCTAATATATTGCCAACTGATTTTGACATCTTTTTATCATCAGAAAGAATCCAACCATGTCCATATATTTTTAATGGTAATGGCAATTTAGCAGCCATTAAAAATGCTGGCCAATATACAGCGTGAAATCTTAAAATGTCTTTACCTATTACGTGTACATTAGCTGGCCAAAAATCTTTATAAAGTTTGTTCTTTATGTCAGGAAAGTTTAATGCACTTAAGTAATTTGTTAGGGCATCTAGCCATACGTATACTATGTGATTATCATTATTAGGTACTTTTATACCCCATTTAAAAGAAGTTCTACTAATTGATAAATCGTTAAGTCCACTTTTAACAAATTGAGAAATTTCATTATTTCTAGATTTTGGTAAAATAAAATTTGGATGTTTGGTATAGTGGTCTAAAAGTCTTTCTTGCCATGCAGATAGTTTAAAAAAAAAAGATTCTTCTTCAAACCAATCAACAGAAGATCCTGAGGATTTAGCAATTTTTTTTTTTCCATCTGTAAAGATTTCAGCATCTGTATAATATGCTTCATCTGATACCGAATACCAACCTGCATATTTTGATAAATATATATCCCCAGATTCTACAAGTTTGTTCCATATTGCTTTAACAGATTCATGATGACGAAGTTCTGTTGTTCTTATAAAATCGTTATTTGAAAGATTTAATACTTTAGTCAAATTTTTAAATCTAGTAGAAATTTCATCACAAAAAATTTTGGTGTCTTGACCTTTTTTTTCAGCTTCTCTTTGTATTTTAAGACCGTGTTCATCTGTGCCAGTTAAAAAAAAAACATTTTTTCCTTCGAGTCTTTTAAATCTAGCTAAAACATCGGCAACAATACTTGAGTATGCATGACCCATATGTGGGTTACCCGATGGATAATAAATTGGTGTAGTTATATAAAAATTGTTATTCGACATTTTTTAATTTAAATTCTATAGAGTTTAAAACAGAGTTTATATTAAGATTGTATATAAAAAAATCATTGATTTTATAAATAATTTTTTTTTTTAAATTTATTAAAAAATCAATTTTATTTACGTTTTCTTCTATTAAGTGATAAAAAAATTGATCGACAAAGAAAAAAGATAGTCCTATAAGCGCTTTATTTTTATCTTTTTTATAAGCGTGTAAAAGTTTATTCAGTTTTGATAAAATATTCTCACTATTAATTAGTTTATATTTATTAAATAACTCATTATATTTTATTAATAATCCAGGGGTTAAATTTTTAAAATCATCTATAAAAAGTTTAATATTTCTATTTTCTATAAGATAATCAATTATTTTGCTGCGTTGAGCAAAATTTAAAAAAATATTATTTTTTAAACATCTAGATGATATGGTCTCGATCAAACCAGCTTGTTGATTATTTATTAAAATAAAATGATTATTACTCGCAGGTTCTTCGAGTGTTTTTAACAGACCATTAGCTGAATTAGCGTTGAGATATTCAACTTCATCAATAATTACAAATCTTGGGTTAGTTGACAAAGAAGATCTTGAAAGAAAAGACTTTAAATTTCTTACATCTTCTATTTTTATATTTTTACCATCTTCGGCATGAAAAAAAATGACATCAAGACAAGTGTGATTTAAAATTGAATTGTAAAAATTAGAATTTAAATTTATTGTTTTATCACCTGAATTATAACTAGTTTTTTCTTTTTGAGAATAAACATAGTTTAGAAAGTGAAAGATTAGTGTGAATTTACCAATACCTTTTTTACCATTCAGGAGTAATATTTTTGGAAATTTTTTTTTTTTATAAAGATTTACCATATCATCAAAATATTTGTCTAAGCCGATTAATTTTGTTGATAGACTGAAACTTTGATCGATATTATACATAATGAATTATTTTATCTTTTTAATTACTAGTTTAAATATTTTTTTTTCTAAATCGGAATTATTCTTTGACGAATCAAATACAAAATAGTTTTTATTTTCGCTTGCTTTGTTTATGTAGGTATTTTGTACTTTTTTATAAAAATTAGCTTTCAATCTATCAAATTTGTTAGTTTTTTTTCTTTTTTTTATCCTAGAAAATATTATTTTAAGATTGGACTTTAAAACTATAGTTAAATTAGGTTTAAGGTTTTTTAAGATATATTTTTGATTTAATAAATTAATATTTTTGTCAATGTTATTGCCGATCACTTGGTATGCATACGTGGAATCGATAAATCTGTCACATATAACAATTTGTTTTTTTTTCCTTGCTACTAACAAAGTTTTTCTTACGTGCTCATTTCTAGCAGCACACATAAGATAGAAGTCAGTAAGCTTATCAAAGTGATTTGAATTTTTTGAAAAAATTAAATTTCTAATTTTTTCAGCTGTAGTTGATCCACCTGGCTCTCTTGTTTTAATGATGTCAATTTTTTTTTTTTTTAATTTGTGAAAAAGTTTATTTATTTGGTAGCTTTTACCAGTCCCCTCAACACCTTCGAATACAATAAAAAAAAAGGTTTTTTTACGCATCTCCCCAGATCATATAATTTAAAGATGTTAAAAGACTTAAGATAAAATTAATTTTTTTAACTTTCTCAGCTGCGTAAACTGGAACGCTTTTAATTAATTTCTTCTTGTTGTAAATTTTAATTGATGCAATTTCTTCATTTTTAAGGATAGGAGCTTTTACAGGGCCAGAGTATTCTAAAAAAACATTAAAGCCTCTTAGATCTTTTTTGCTAATAGTTATGTAAACATCTTCTTTTGTATATCCTTTTAATTTTTTATTTTTAGCAAGCCATGTATCGATTTCAAACATTGTTTTTTCTTTTTTTGAAATTTCAAATGTTTCAGTATTGGTAAGTCCCCAGGTCAATAATTTTCTTGATTGGCTTGCTCTTAATGCATTTGTTTTAAAACCGCTACCAACTGCTATTAGTCTTCGAGATTTTTTTTTTATGGAGCTAGCAAGAGAATATTCTTCGACAACTAAATGACCAGTTTTAATTCCATCAACTCCTATATTTTTATAAAGAAGTGTATTTCTATTTCCTTGGGTGATGGGGTTTCCACCTGTACGCTCCCATGTAAATTCAGTTTCCTCAAAATATTTATAGTAATTTGGATAGTTTTTTATCAAATATTTTGACATCAAAGCAATGTCTCTAACAGTAGAGTAATTATCCGGATTGTTAATACCAGATGCGTTAGCAAAATTAGTAGAATCCATTCCAATTTCTTGTGCTTTTTCATTCATTAGTGAGACAAAGTTTTCTTCGGTACCTGCAATACCTTCGGCAAGTGCAACACAAGCATCATTACCAGAAGCTATAATTATACCTCTAAGTAAATTTTCAATCGATATTTCATCGTTAACCATTATAAACATGGATGAGTACCCAGCTTGGGACATTCTCCATGCTTTTTCTGAAATTGTAACTTTGTCATCTAATGCAATTCTTTCTTTAGTTAAAAGGTCAAAGGCTACTATCGCTGTCATTATTTTAGTCATAGAAGCAGGGTGTATGCTGTGATCGGCCTGAAGCTCAAAAAGAACTTTGTCTGACTGATAATCTATTAAAATTGCAGTTCTAGCTTTAATATTAGGATTAGCGTTTAGTAATTGTATTGGAAGTAAAAATAAAATTAAAAAAATTTTAAGATAATTAGTCATTAATCTTAATATCCAAGTCTTCATAATTTGAATCATCTAAAACAATGTAGTCATTTTTAAGTTTTTTTATAGTATTATATGGACCCATTAATAATTCATAAGATCTGCTATTGATTTTGTTTATATATATTTGCTGATAATTAGAATTAACTAAAATTGATACTAGCTTTTTTTTTAATAGTTCTGCTGAATCTAGATTGTAAAAATTAGCGACTAAAATTGAATATGTTTTTGTCTTAGATTTTTTAATCTTTTTTGGCTTAGATAAATTGTCTATGTTAATTTTAGTAATTGGGGCGTTATTTGCTATTTTTTTTTCTTCATTATCAGTAATAGCTTTTTTGGCTATAAATGATTCATTTGATTTAATTTCAGTGACTACTACATAAGGAAAACTTAAATTAAGCTTTAATTTCTCTGCAATATCAGTAGAAATTGCAACTTTATAAAAATTATCATACTTAATTTTTTTTTTTATTATCGCTTCAATTGATACTTTGGTGGCAGGGTTAGTAATACTAATTTTTGTGCCTGATTTTAAATTATTATGTGACACAAAATAATTAGTATTCGCGTCATTAATAGATCTATTTTCTATAAAAGCAAAACCTTTTGCGGAATATGTAAAGTTTTTATTACTTATGTAATTATTATTAATACAAGATGTTAATAAAAAAAGAAAGATGATTTTATAATTCATTTTTAAGATTATCTTTTAACGTACAAACAGCAAGAGCAAATCTTAAAGATCGATTCCAATTTAAAACTATTTCATAATTACTAAAAACTAAATATGCTGGTGTATAAATATTTGCACCAGGTATTATGTCTAAATCAGGTGTTATGATAGCTGACTCTAAATTTTCGTCAATTTTAAGATCATTATAATTGTTTATATATTTTTTGAAGTATTTAACTTTTTTTTTATTTTTAATATTACGAGCAGAAGAATTGAGATATTTTTTAGAAATATTTTTTTTAAGATTTATTTTAACAAAACATGGTGCGTTTTTTTTCCATCCAATTTTATTAAGATAGTTTGCAGCGGAAGCAAAGGAATCTTCAGTTTTTTTTAATTCTATAATTGTATTTTTGTTGTAGTCTATTGCGTAATTTCGAATTGTTCTTGGCATGAACTGAAAATTTCCAAAAGCTCCAGCCCAAGAACCAAATAATATTTTTCTATCTATAATCTGCTGATCTACAAGTTTTAATAATATTATTAATTCTTTTGTAAAAAATTCACTCCTCCTTTTGTCAAAACTTAGGGTTGCTAGTGAAGAAACAATATCCATTTTTCCTAAATACTTACCAAAGTTAGTTTCAATGCCCATAAGAGCTAGTAATACTTCTTTTTCGATTAAGAATTCTTTTTCAACTTTTTCTATTATTGAATTTTCTTTTTTATATAAAGCTAGTCCCTTTCTAACTTTATTTTTATTTGTTCTTTTTTTAATATAAGTATAAGTGTCTTCATAAAATTCAGGCTGATATCTGTCATACTTAATAACGTTTGGCAGGAATGTGGCTTTGGACATTACTTCATCCACAACTATTTTTGAAATTCCAGATTTGACAGCTTCTCTTTTAAAAATTTTAACCCATGCGTTAAAATCAGAGTTATTCGAAAAAGCGACACTTTGTGAAAATGACAATATGAGTAAAATATAAATACTTATTAGTTTTTTAAGCATTTTTTTTATTAACACAAAAAAAAACACAAGACTAGATTGAATAAAAATCCATATTGTTATTTGTTAGTATTGATAGTATTAAGTTGCTAATTACTTTTACGGAGAGGTGGCTGAGCGGTCGAAAGCACTGGTCTTGAAAACCAGCAACGGGGCAACTCGTTCGTGGGTTCGAATCCGACCCTCTCCGCCATTATTTAATCCTATGATTAATAAATAGATCTAATATTTTTTTATCATCAAAAAATTTAATGGGTTTTTTATTAATATAATAATTGTTTATATCTTCATCATTAGAATTTAAAAAAATATCAAGCTTTATAAGCTCAACAAAAGATAAGGTATTAATAACATTTGCAACAAATGAAGTTAACAATAAATCCATCTCTTTCGTTCCTCTGTAGGCGGATCGATATTTAATTTTTTTTTTTAATAATTCTAATTCATTCATTGAATAATTATTATATATTAAGAAATGAACTTAATTAATAAAAAAAAATTTTTATTTGAAAATGTTTCAGTTATTGAAGGTGTTGGTGCTAAACTTTCTATATATCTAAAAAAGAAGAAAATTGAAACTGTAAATGATCTTCTTTGGAATTTGCCCTATTCATTTACTGATAGATCTGAAACTGTAACTTTAAACAAACTTGAAATTGGAAAAGTGTTTACAATTAAAGTTAAAGTTCTTAAATATAATTTTCCAAGAATTAGAAACTTACCAAATAGAGTTTATTGCAAAGATGAATACGGTGAAATAGATCTTATTTTTTTTAATAGCCGTGAAGGATATATTAGAAAAATTTTACCATTAAATGAATGGATTGCAGTAAGTGGAAAGATAAATTTTTTTAGAAAAAAATATCAAATAACAAATCCATCTTATGTTGAAAAAATTGAACAAATAGAACTTGTTAAAAAAATTATTCCTAAATATTCATTAACAGAAGGTCTGTCTGAAAAAATATATTCAAAAATAATTAAGAATGTTTTCAATAAGTTGCCAGACATAGATGAATGGCACGATAAAGAATTTATTAAAAAAATGAATTTTTTAAGTTGGAGAGATTCAATTAAAAAATTACACGATTCCGAAAATCAAAAGGATTTAAATTCCAATTACCTAAAAAGGCTTGCTTATGATGAGATATTTGCAAATCTTTTATTTCATTCAAATAATAGAAATAAAATTAAAAAAATTAAAAAAAATAAAAAAATTTTTAAAAAAAAATTCTCTTCTTTGCTTGTTAATGCTCTTCCATATTTATTAACAAAGGGTCAAAAAGAAATAATTAATGAAATTCAAATTGATTTAATGTCGTCTCAAAGAATGTTTAGAATACTGCAAGGTGATGTAGGTTCTGGAAAAACTATTGTATCTATAATGTCTGCTTTAGACACGATTGAGGCTGGTTATCAATGTGGACTAATGGCGCCTACTGGAATTTTAGCTGAACAACATTTTATTTTATTTAAAAAACTAATTGAAAAAACAAATTTAAAAATAAACTTTTCCTTATTGACTGGAAAAACAGAAACTAAAGAAAGAAAAAAAATTTTAGATGATTTAAAAAATAATAAAATTAATTTTGTAATTGGTACACATGCATTATTTCAAAAAACGATTAACTTTAATAAACTTGGCCTTGTAATTATTGATGAACAACATAAGTTTGGAGTTCAACAAAGAATTAACTTTGCAAAAAAAGGTGGTTCAAATTGTGATATTTTATTAATGTCAGCAACACCAATTCCAAGAACTATGATGATGTCAATTTATGGTGACATGGACACATCTAAACTTATAGAAAAACCAATTAACAGAAAAAAAATTATTACCTTAAGTAAGCCTGAAAATAAAATTAATGATCTTTGGCCATTTATAAAAAGAAAAATTTCTGAAAAAGAGCAAATATTTTGGGTATGCCCTCTAATAGAAGATTCCAAAAATTTAGATTTTTCATCTACAACTAAAATATTTATGCTACTAAATAAAAAATTTAACAAAAAAGTTGGTATTATTCACGGAGCATTGAAGCAAGAAGAAAAGGATAAGGTGTTAAAAGACTTCTTAAATAATAATATTTCAATTCTTGTTTCGACTACTGTTATTGAGGTTGGTATAGATTTTCCAAACGCAACAGTAATAGTTGTTGAAAATGCAAACAAATTTGGTTTAGCTCAACTACATCAATTAAGAGGTAGAATTGGCAGAGGAGATAAAGCAGGCACTTGTATCCTAATGTTTAAAAATCAATTAAGTAAAAATGCTAAAAAAAGAATTCAAATTTTAAAATCTTCAGATGATGGTTTTTTTATTGCAGAAGAAGATATGAAATTAAGAGGTTACGGCGATATTATAGGTTTCAAACAAAGTGGCATTAAATTGTTTAAAATAGCCGATCCAGTTCATCATGAAGATTTATTTAAGTTAGCAGAAAAAAATATTGTCGATTTGAACGATAATGAGTTCAACAATGAAAAGTATAGCTTCTTACTCAAATTGTTTGATAAAGTAGACTTGATAAATGAAGAAGGTACATCTTCATAATAAATAAGCTACAAAGATGTCCCGGCAGAAACAATAAATCTAGACGCTTCCTCGAAGCTCATATCAAGATATATAATATCTTTTTTTGGTACCATTAATAAAAAACCGCTTGTAGGATTTGGAGTGGTCGGGACAAAAATGTTTACTAGTGACTCTTTTATTTTTTCTGAAATTTCACCAGAATTTTCTTTTGTGGCAAAACCTACTACCCAAATACCTTTACGTGGATATTCTATTATCACAACACTTTTTTTTTCACCTTCTGATGTGGTAAAAGTCTCTGTAAGTTGGCCTACGGCAGAATATATAGTTCGAAGTATAGGAATTTTCTTTAACACATTATTAAATATTTCTAAAAATTTTTTGCCAAGAAAAGACAACGATAGCCAGCCAATTAATGTTATTAAAATTATTGTGATTAATATTTCAATACCCAGAATATCAATTGGTAAATAACTGTTTGGGTTAATTGTTTTTGGAAGAAAACCTGAAGACACCTTTATTACAAACAATGTTAGGTAAATCGTAATACCGATAGGTATCAAAACAATAGCACCAGTGATGAAATAATTTCTTAATCTTATAAATATCGATTTTTTAGCTTTAGTAGTCATTATTGATAACTAGAATAAACAATAAAAACTATTAGTAATATAAAAATTGCAATTAATATTTTATTATTTAAAATCATAATAAATAAATATTACATGATTTATAACATAAATAGAAGAAAATTTATTGAAGTATTCAGCTACGGATGTTGTGGTTTACTTCTTCCATCTTGCACGACGGTACCGATTACTAAAAGACGACAACTTTCAATTTATCCTGAAGGCTCAATAAATAACTCTGCTGCTAAAGCTTATGAAAATTTTAAGACAAAAAATAAATTAATTACATCGGGTAATCAACTTGCTTTAATTAAAGAGATTGGCCAACGAATAGAATTTGCGGTATCAAGTTTTTTTTTAAAAGAGGATGGCAAGGATCCAACGAGTTCTTTTCAATGGGATTACATTTTAGTAGACAATGATAAAGTAAAAAATGCATGGTGTATGCCTGGTGGAAAAATTGCTATCTACACAGGTATTCTTAAAATAACTCAAAATGAAAATGCATTAGCTGCTGTAATGGGTCATGAAATAGCTCATGCTGTAGCTAAACATTCAGTTGAAAGAGCAAGTCAAGCACTTACTGTCAACATAGGTACGCAAGTTGCTGATATTTTTTTAGGTGGTGCTATTAACAGGACAAGAAATAGCGTCGGACAAGCTAGTGGTATGGATATTTTTCAATTAGGTATCTTCAATCCTTTTGGAAGAAAACAAGAAACAGAAGCAGATTACTTAGGTTTAATTTTCTCTTCATTAGCTGGATACGACATTAGAGAAGCGGCTAAACTTTGGAAAAGAATGGGAGAAAGCAACAAAGGTAAAGAACCTCCTCAATTTATGAGTACACATCCTTCAAGTGCTAATAGAATAATAAATTTAAATAACTGGGTAACAGAGGTCATTATAAAATATCCACCAATCAAAAGGATTTGATAATGGTGAGCCCTGATGGACTCGAACCATCGACAGCTTCCTTAAAAGGGAAGTGCTCTACCAACTGAGCTAAGGGCCCTAAAGAAAAATCTTTTATATATAAAATTGAAAAAAATTCAAACAAAAAAATTTACTTTCATTAAAACATACCTACATATTTATTGTAGAAGTTATTAAAAGTACCTTTTTTAATCTCTTTTCTAATTTCTAGCATAAATTGCTGATAAAAATTTATATTATGAAGAGAAATTAGCATTGAAGCTAGAATTTCATTAGTTTTGATAAGATGGTTTAAATAACTTTTTGAGTATAAATTTAAATTTCTGAGTGATACTTTTTTGTCAAGAGGAGATTTATCAAATTGATATTTTGCATTTCTAAGATTTACTTTTCCGTCCCATGTAAATGCAAGTCCTGTTCTTCCAGACCTTGTTGGCATTACACAATCAAACATGTCTATACCGCTTTTGACAGCTCCAAGGATGTCTGAAGGAGTTCCTACGCCCATTAAGTATCTTGGTTTTTCTTTAGGCATGTAGCTAACCGTATTATTTAATATATCAAACATTTCATCTTGAGTTTCACCTACTGCTAAACCCCCCATTGCGTATCCGTCAAAGCCAATAGATACTAATTTTTCAAGGCTATCTAGTCTTAGATCTTTATTCAAACCTCCTTGAACAATACCGAACAGTCCCTTGCTTTTATCGTTACCAAATTCAATCTTACATCTTTTTGCCCAGCTAGTAGAAATTTCTATCGCACTAAATAGTTTATCTTTATTGTTCGTCATAGCTGGACACTCATCTAGAACCATCAAAATATCAGAATTAATGGATTTTTGTATTTGTATGCTTTTTTCTGGACTCAATACGAATTTTTTTCCATCTATATGAGAAGAAAAAACAGCACCTACATTAATATCAATTTTATTAAGTTTTGCTAAGGACATTATCTGAAAGCCACCGGAGTCTGTTAAGATAGGTTTTTGCCAATTCATAAAGTTGTGTAACCCATTAAACTGATCTAAAATTTCTGTACCAGGTCTAATCATTAAATGATAAGTGTTACCGAGTATAATCTGTGATCCTGTTTCAATAATATCTTCTGGAAAAATACCTTTGACAGTTCCTAGAGTTCCAACAGGCATAAATGCAGGCGTATCTATTAAACCTTTAGGTGTAGTAATTTGTCCTAATCTTGCTTCTTCATCTTGAGCTGTTAACTCAAAAGAAAAATGCAACTTGCTCATTTACTTTATTTTTTAGATCTGAGACTAATAATTTTGTCTGGGTCACTTACAGAGCCATTAGGCCCATCACCTTTTTTTATTTTATCTACAAGCTCCATCCCCTTGATTACTTTTCCAAACGCTGTGTAACTTCTATCTAAGTGAGGAGAAGAATCGAATACTATAAAAAATTGACTATTAGCACTATTTGGGTCCGTAGATCTAGCTGCAGACAGTACGCCTCTATTGTGAGCAATATCACTAAATTCAGCATTTAAATCTGGAAGATCAGATCCGCCTGTACCGGCTAAGTCTAAATTGTAATCTGTTGAATTAGATTTTCCATATTTTATATCTCCTGTTTGAGCCATAAAGCCGTCAATCACTCTATGAAAAACTACACCATCATATTTACCTTCGTTTGCAAAAGTTTCAAATCTTTTTACATGATTTGGAGCAATTTTTGAGTAAAGTTCTATTTCAACATCTCCATCTTTTAATTTCATTATCATTATATTCTCCTTTGAATAAACATTGTTAATAGTTATTAGTAAAATTGTAAGAATTAATATTATTTTTTTCATTATATTTTATTTTTTATTGATTTAATAACAGACTTTGTTACAAAATTGTTAATATTTCCTTTGAGTTTAGCTATTTCTTTAACGAATTTAGAAGAAATAATTTGATTTTCAACATCAGACATTAAAAAGATAGTTTCAATATCCTTGTTTAACTTTTTATTCATTCCTGCTAACTGAAACTCATATTCAAAATCAGACACAGCTCTCAATCCTCTAACAATAATGGACGCATTATATTTTTTACATAAATTAATCGTCAAAGTGTTAAATGGAGTTACTATTATTTTTTTAGAATTTAGCTTTAAATCTGTAAAAAGACACTTCTTAATTATTTGAATTCTTTCATCAATAGGAAAGAAGTAATTCTTGTTTTTTGTATTAGTAGTGGCAACTATTAATCTATCGCATAATTTTAATGCTTTTTTTACTACATCAGCATGACCGAGAGTTATTGGATCAAAAGTTCCAGGGTATATTGCAGTTCTCATTTTTAATTAATATTATCCTCAATTTTAATAGCAGATACAACTTTTTCTGAACCACTCAACTTTTTAATAGTGACACCTTGTGTGTTTCTTCCTGCAGATCTTATCTCTTTAACCGCACAACGCATAACGCTACCTTTATCTGTAGACAAAATTATTTCATCATTTTCCTCAACAACAAGTGTAGAAGCAACATTTCCATTTCTTGGTGAATTAATTATGCCAATAATTCCTTTGCCGCCTCTATTTGTTACGCGATATTCTAAAAAAGATGTTCTTTTACCATAACCATTTTCGGTAATTGATAGAATAAATTTATTTAAACCATTTTTTATTTTTTCATCTTTTTTTATTATTTTAGAATCAATTTTAGGTGAATCTAGAACTGATAATGATATTACTTTGTCGCTATCTGATAGCTGTATGCCTCTAATTCCTTTCGAGGATCGTCCTTTAAATAATCTTAATTTTTTTGCCATAAACCTTATGCATTTGCCTTTTTTAGTACTCAGCATAATATCTTGGTCATCTCTGCATATTTTTACACCAACAATTTTGTCATTAATTTCAAGTTTCATTGCGATTTTACCGTTAACATTAATATTAGAAAAATCGTCTAAACTATTTTTTCTTACATTTCCATTTGCAGTTACAAAAACTATAAAGAGCTTTTTCCATTCACTTTCGCTTTCTGGTAGAGGCATGATGGAACTTATGGATTGATGACTTTTTAATGGCAAAATATTAAACAAAGATTTACCTTTAGAGCTTGTGCTGCCCTCAGGAATTTTCCAAGCTTTTATTCTAAAAGCTAAACCTTCTGAAGAAAAAAATAAAACTGGAGTATGGGTGCTAGCTGTAAAAATCTGTACTACAAAATCTTCATCCCTAGTTACTATGCTTGATTTTCCTACACCACCTCTTTTTTGTTGCTTCAAACTCGTAAGAGGACTTCTTTTAATATAACCCTGATTTGTAATGTTTATGACTACAGACTCTTTTTGAATGGTTTCTTCTATACTGTAATTTAACTCAGCATCGGTAATTTTTGTTCTTCTAGGTACTGCAAATCTAGTTTTGATTTCTAACAACTCTTCACTAATTAATTTATAAAGCTCTTTTTTAGATCCTAAAATCTTGTTATAACCAATTATAAGTGTAGAAAGTTTGTTTATTTCAGTTTCAATTTCTCCTATGCCGTAGGCGGTTAATTTTTGAAGTCTCAATTCAAGTATTGAAATTACCTGTTCTTCTGAAAGTTGGTAGTTTGACGAACTTTTTCTTTTTTCTATCAAAACAACTAATTTTACACTTTTTTTAATTTTCCATTTTTTTGATAATAAATTTTTCTTTGCTGTATCTGTGTCTTTTGAATTTTTAATTATTCTGATAACTTCATCAATATTTTCTACTGCAGTTGCTAAACCAATTAAAATATGAGCTCTTTCTTCAGCTTTTTTTAAATCAAATTTAATTCTTTTAGTTAATGTTTCTTCTCTAAATTTTACAAATTCAGCAATAAACTCTTTAAGGTTAAAAATTTTAGGTTTATTGTCTACGATAGCAAGGGTGTTAAAGCCAAAAGAACTTTCTACACTTGTTTGTTTATACAACTGTCTTCTAATCGTTTCTCCTTCAATGCCTCTTTTTAATTCAACAACAACTCTGATTCCTTCTCTGTTAGACTCGTCTCTAATATCACTGATTCCTTCAATTTTTTTCTCTCTAGCTAATTGTGCTATCCTTTCAACCAAAACAGATTTATTAACTTGGTATGGAATTGATTTAATTATTAAAACTGATCTGTCGTTTTTAAGAATTTCTTCTTCGATCTCTCCTCTGATTTTAAATGAGCCTCTACCCTTGTTGTAGCCTTGTTTAATAATATCAGTACCAATAATAACTCCGCCAGTAGGGAAATCTGGACCAGGAATATGCTTCATTAATTGAGCGATTGTTACATCTTTGTTTTCTATATATGCGTTGGTCGCATTTATTACTTCTCCTAGATTGTGTGGTGGAATACTAGTTGCCATTCCAACAGCTATACCGCCTGCACCGTTAACTAAAAGATTTGGGTATTGTGATGGCAAAACAACAGGTTCTCTTTCTGTTTCGTCATAGTTGTTTCTGTATGCTACAGTGTTTTTTTCTAAATCTTCAGTTAAAAATTGAGAAATTTTTCCAAGCTTTGTTTCTGTGTAACGCATTGCTGCGGGAGGGTCTCCATCTATTGAACCAAAGTTTCCTTGTCCCTCAATCAAAGGTAAGCTCATAGAAAAATCTTGAACTAACCTTACAAGAGCATCGTAAACAGATTGATCTCCGTGTGGGTGATATTTACCTATAACATCTCCTACTATTCTTGCAGATTTTCGAAATGGTTTTGACCAATCATAACCACCTTTGTACATTGCAAAAATTATTCTTCTATGAACCGGTTTAAGACCATCCCTTACATCAGGTAAAGCTCTACTTACGATTACACTCATAGCGTAAGAGAGATAAGATGAACTCATCTCATCAGTAACTAGAATAGGTTTAAAAGAATTGTTATTTTGACTAGCTATATTTTCCATTTGATCTAGAAAGGAATTTCGTCATCTAAATCACTATTTACAGATTGAATATCGTCATTTGGTAATGCACTTTTATTTTCTGTAACTAAATTTGAACTGTCACTTTTACTTTTTCCATCCAACATAGTTAAGCTTGAGTTGTAACCTTGAAGCACTACTTCTGTAGAGTATTTATCTTGACCTGAAGATTCATCTTTCCATTTCCTTGTAGTTAAAGCTCCTTCTACATAAACATTGGCGCCTTTTTTTAAATACTGCTGAACTATACTTACCAAACCTTCGTTAAAAATCACTACTCTATGCCACTCTGTTTTTTCTTTTTTTTCACCACTTGATTTGTCTTTCCAGGATTGACTTGTAGCAAGACTGAGCCTTGCGACACTTTTACCGTTAACCATTTGCTTGATTTCAGGATCTGCCCCTAGTCTTCCGATTAATAATACTTTATTTAAACTACCAGCCATAATTTTAGTTGTTAATATGTGATTTGCTTTTTAATAACAATTAAATTTATATCATATAAACAACTTAATTATAAGATCATTATTAATAAGGAATTAAAAATTGTTGAAAAAAATCATTATAAAAGGTGCAAAAGAACATAATTTAAAAAATGTTTCAGTAGATGTTCCAAAAGACAAGCTTGTTGTGATTACAGGGCTTTCGGGGTCAGGAAAATCATCTTTAGCATTTGATACTATTTATGCGGAAGGCCAGAGAAGATATGTCGAAAGCTTGTCTGCGTATGCTCGTCAATTTTTAGATAAGATGAAGAAACCAAAAGTAGATCTTATTGAAGGGTTAAGCCCAGCTATATCGATTGAACAAAAAAATACCTCCAAGAATCCTAGATCAACAGTAGCAACGGTTACTGAAATTTATGACTATATGAGAGTATTATATGCGAGGGTTGGTGTTCCCTACTCACCTTTCACTGGAAAACCTATTGTCTCTCAATCAGTAAGTGAAATGGTAGATAAAATTAAAGCATTACCAAAAAGTAATACGATTTATCTACTTGCTCCTATAGTTAGGGGAAGAAAGGGAGAATATAAAAAAGAAATTTTAAATTATAAAAAAAGAGGGTTTCAAAAAATTAAAGTTGATGGAAAATATTGTGAAATAAATGATTTTCCTTCGTTAAACAAAAAAGTTAAACATGATATTTCAATCATAGTTGATAGAATAGTAATAAATTCTAGCATAGGTAATCGCCTAGCTGATAGTGTTGAAACTGCATTAAGTATATCCAATGGTCTTTTATTAGTTGAGTATGAAGACGAAACATTGCCTAAAAAATTTAGAAATGTTGAAACAATAACTTTTTCATCAAAATTTTCATGCCCTGAAAGTGGTTTTACTTTAGAAGAAATTGAGCCAAGACTGTTTTCGTTTAATAGTCCCTACGGGGCGTGCGAAGAATGTGAGGGCATTGGTCATAATTTAAATGTTGACCCTAATTTAGTTGTGCCGGACACAAAAAAAAGTCTTCAAGATGGTGCAGTAGAGCCATGGGCAAAATCTACCTCACTATATTATGCTCAAACTCTATCATCTATTGCAAAACACTATAAATTTTCTTTATCTGATAGTTGGAAAAAGTTGTCAAAAAAAATTCAAGATGTCATATTATATGGGTCAGATGAGGAAGAAATTAAATTCTCTTACGACGATAACTACCAATCATACACAACCAAAAAAACTTTTGAAGGTGTCGTAAATAATCTAGAAAGAAGATATTTAGAAACTGATAGCGAATGGAAAAGAGAAGAAATTGCTCAATACCAAAGTGAATCTAATTGTGAAAAATGTAAGGGACAAAGATTAAAAGAAGAATCTCTATGTGTAAAAATAAACGAACTTAATATTAGTGATGTAACCAAAAAGTCTATTGATGATGCAAAAAAATGGTTTGATAATTTAAATTCAATTTTAAATGAGAGAGATAAGAAAATAGCTACACACATATTGAAAGAAATAAATGAAAGACTTAATTTTCTTTTAAATGTTGGTCTAAACTATTTAACTTTATCAAGAGAATCTGGAACTTTATCTGGAGGTGAAGCACAAAGAATTCGTCTAGCTTCACAAATTGGTTCTGGATTAACTGGAGTTTTATATGTGCTTGACGAACCATCAATTGGCTTACACCAAAGAGATAATAAAAAACTAATAACTGCATTAAAAAAACTTAGAGATCTTGGTAATACAGTTATTGTTGTAGAACACGACACTGAAACAATGGAAAATGCTGATCATATTATAGACATAGGGCCAGAAGCAGGAGTACACGGCGGGGAGATAGTTGCAGAAGGAACTTATGAAGATATTGTTAAAAATGTTAAAAGTATAACTGGAAACTATCTTTCTGGTAAAAAATATATAGCTCTACCAAGAAAAAGACGGGCAGCCAAAAATGGTAGATTTTTGGAAATTCTTGGAGCAACAGGTAACAACTTAAAAAAAGTTGATCTTAAAATTCCAATCGGTGCTTTTACTTGTGTTACAGGAGTTTCTGGAAGTGGAAAATCAACCTTGGTTCTCCATACATTATTTAATGCTTTAAACTTAATTTTAAATACTACCAAAGCTAAGAAAACGCCTAAGGCTTTTAGAAACTACAAAGGTACAGAATTAATAGATAAAATTATTGATATCGATCAATCCGCGATAGGAAGAACACCAAGATCAAATCCTGCAACATATACTGGTGCTTTTGGTCCAATTAGAGATTGGTTTGCGTCTCTGCCGGAGGCAAAAGCTAGAGGTTATAAAATAGGAAGATTTTCTTTTAACGTAAAAGGTGGCAGATGTGAAACATGTGAGGGTGATGGAGTTATTACTTATGAAATGCATTTTTTACCAGATGTATTTATACCTTGTGATACTTGTAAGGGTACAAGATATAATAGAGAAACACTGGAAGTTAGATTTAAAGATAAAAACATTGCTGATGTTCTGGATATGACAGTTGAGGAAGGATGTGCATTTTTTGAAAATATTCAAACTATTAGATCAAAACTAATAACATTAAAGCATGTAGGCTTAGGCTACATAAAAATTGGACAGCAAGCTACAACACTTTCTGGTGGCGAGGCTCAAAGAATAAAATTAGCTAAAGAATTATCAAAAAGATCAACGGGTAGAACTTTATACATATTAGACGAACCTACAACTGGACTTCATGCTCATGACATTAAAAAACTTTTAGAAATATTACAAGCATTTGTAAATACAGGCAACACTGTTGTTGTAATTGAGCATAATTTAGACGTAATTAAAACAGCTGATTGGGTTGTTGATATGGGACCTGAAGGTGGTGTAGATGGAGGCGAAATAATTGCTGAAGGCACTCCAGAAAAAGTTTCAGAAACAAAAGGAAGTTACACAGGTCAGTTTTTAAAGGACATTTTGTTCAAAGACACAATGAAAAAAACTGCATAGTTAATTAATTATATGCTATAAGAGAATCATGGGAAATTTATTACAGTCTTTATCTAAAACTATTCACGCATCAATTGTACTAACAATTCTACTTTTTTTTAGCTTACATTTTTTTGGTGAAGGTTTTGCATTCGATAGAATATTTTGGAGTTGGTTATTTAGATATCTTCACGTAATTTCAGGAATTATGTGGGTTGGATTACTTTGGTATTTAAACTTTGTTCAAATTCCTTCTATGCCTAAAATTCCAGATGAACAAAAGTCTGCCATATCAAAAGTTATAGCACCTGCAGTTTTGTTTTGGTTTAGATGGGCTGCATTAGCAACAATCATAACAGGATTAATTGTAGCTACATTAAATGGTTATGTTCACCAAGCAATGACACTTGGAATTGGAAGTGGATTTGGAAAAAATGCTGCAATTGGAATTGGAATGTGGCTTGGAATAATAATGGCTTACAACGTCTGGTTTATTATTTGGCCTAATCAGAAAAAAGCTCTTGGAATGATAGAGTGTACACCAGAAGAAAAAGCAAAATCAGCAAGAACCGCGATGTTATTTTCAAGAACTAATACTTTGCTTTCATTGCCTATGTTGTTATCAATGGTAGCGGCTCAAAATCTTTATTAACAAACGAATATTAGCTCCCTGTAACAACTTCTAATGTTTGCAGACTCTTATTTATTATTTTTTAATCCTTTGGGACTTGCAAAGTTATAAAAAATATCCCAACAAATATTAAAATACTCCAATTGAAAAAAGTTAGATGTCATCATCCTTCAATAATGTTTTTTGTGTGACTTTAAAATAATTAAGTACAGGGCTGGCAACAAAGATTGAAGAATAAGTTCCAATTATTACACCTAAAATCATTGCAAAAGAAAAACCTTTTAAAATTTCACCACCTAAAATAAATATTGAAAATAAAGCTAAAAGTGTTGTTAGAGACGTAATTACTGTTCTAGATAAAGTCTCGTTTACAGATATATCAGTAATTTCATTTGTTTTAATTTTTGAATATTTTAATAAATTTTCTCTAATACGGTCAAATATTACTACTGTATCGTTCATAGAATATCCTACTATTGTTAATACAGCTGCAACTATAGAAAGATTAACTTCAAGAGATAGGATGGAAAAAATACCAAGTGTAATAACAACGTCATGTATGAGAGCAATAATTGCTCCAAAACTAAACTGCCACTCGAATCTAATCCAAATATAAAATAACATAGCGGCCAGTGCTAAAACTATAGCTGTAAGACCCTGTTTAAGAAGTTCGCTACTAACCTTTGGGCCAACACTTTCTACTCTTCTGAAATTTACAGCTGAACCGATTTTTTTTGAAATAATATTTTTTAATTCAGTTACAAATTTTTCATTCTCATTTGCATTTTTCTCAAATTTAATTAAAAAATCACCTTCTTGTCCAAATTCTTTAACATTTACATCTCCTAGCTCTTTAATTTTTAATGAACTTCTTATGTCTTGAATTTGAATATTTTTATTTTCAATTCTAATTTCTAATAAAGTACCACCCTTAAAATCTACACCATAATTCAACCCTTTAAAGAATAAAAATAGGACACTTAACAATACAGCAGATAGTGAAAAAATATTAGCTAATTTAAAGAATTTAGAAAAATTTATTTTATTGTCCATTATAATTTAAAATACTTTCCACTTTTGTCATTTAAAACAATAATCGAAGTTAGGTGCCTTGCAATAAAATATGCAGAAAAAAGTGTTGTTATTATTCCTATGCCAAGAGTTACCGCAAAACCTTTTACGGGTCCTGATCCAAAAATAAATAAAATAACAGCAGCTATTAAGGTTGTGATATTAGCGTCAATAACAGTAATTTTAGCTTTATTGTAACCTGTATCAAACGCATGTATAATTGACTTTTCTGTTTTAAGTTCTTCTTTAATTCTTTCATAAATTAAGACATTTGAATCTACAGCCATACCAACTGTAAGAATAATACCTGCAATCCCAGGTAAGGTTAATGTAGCCTCTAGAAGGGTTAAAATACCAACCATCATAAATAAATTTGCAATAAGCGAAATATTAGAAACCAATCCAAAGATTCTATATTTTATGAACATGAATAAGATAACTAAAATAAATCCAATGATAAGAGAGAAAACACCTGCGTCTATTGAATCTTTACCTAAATCAGGACCAACAGTTCTTTCTTCAATAATATTTATTGGCGCAGGTAATGCTCCAGATCTAAGCAATAAAGCTAGATCAGTAGATTCTTGAAATGAAAATCCGCCTGAAATAGTTCCAGTTCCACCCGTAATAGCCTCACGTATCTGTGGTGCGCTGATTACTGAGTTGTCTAGTACAATCGCAAGTCTACGACCAACGTTCTCAGTGGTAATTTTTCCAAATTTTTGTGCCCCCAACCTATCTAAGGTAAAAAGGACAATAGGTTGATTGGATTGATTATCAAATTGTGGTTGTGCATCCACTAAATTATCTCCACTGATGACAACTCGTTTGTTTACTGTAAGCTCTTCATTATTTTCAGATAAAATTAACTTTTCTGATCCAAAACTATCATCTTTTGAAACAAGTCTAAAAGTTAATTGAGCTGTCTTACCAAGCAATTCTTTAACTCTTTCAGGATTGTCTATACCGGGCAATTCAACTAATATTCTTTTATCTCCTCTTTGTAGAATAGTTGGTTCTTTTGTCCCGACATCGTCTATACGCCTTCTAATAATTTCTATAGACTGTTTCAATGCTGCATTATTTAAACTCACAAGACCAAAATCAGAAAATTGAATAAAAACTTTATTTTGAGTAAATTCTAAATCTAATTCAAACTTACTATACTCGGTAATAAAATTATTAACTGTATTATCTTGTTGTTTAAAAAAAAGATTTTTAAATTTATTTTGTTTCTCTTTATCGATTATAAAAGAAATATTATCTGCCCCTATTATAAAGTCTTTAAAATTTATATCATTCTCATTTAATAATTTCTTAATTGGAATTACTTTAGTTTGAATTTTTTGATTTACTAAAGGCTTAGTGTCTATCTCAAGTAAAATGTACGAGCCACCTTGAAGGTCTAAACCTAAGTTAACATTTTTATCTATTATACTATTATTTTTAAAATTTAAGGACGCAAAAAAAATACCTAATATCAAAATTAAATATATAAATGAAACCTTAACTTTTGTAAAACTAAGCACAAAAAAATATTATTTAACTTCTGTTTTTTTAAGCAAGCTTGTGATTGTAGATCTAATAATCTGGACTTTAACATTGTCGCATAACAAAACTTCAATTCTGTCATCTTCCATAACTCTGTCAACGGTTCCAATTATGCCGCCCGAAGTTATAACTTCATCTCCACGCTTAAGACCAGCTACCATAGCTAAGTGATCTTTGGCTCTTTTTTGTTGAGGTCTAATTAAAAAAAAGTAAAAAATTACAAAGATTAAAATTAGAGGTATAAATTGTGCTATTCCTTGTCCGTTCATAATAAAAGATTAATTATAATATCTGGAATATTTTAACAAGAACATAATTTTAAAAAACTATATTTTTTCTATATTGTGCATGTATTTATGTAATACTGGCGGTATCGTTACAGTTCCATCTTCATTTTGATAGTTTTCAATCAAAGAAATCATCAATCTACCGACAGCTAGTGCTGAACCATTTAAAGTTGAAACAAAGTTTGTACCGCCAGAAAATTTATACTTTGCGTTCATTCGCTTTGCTTGAAAAGTACCACAAGATGAACAACTTGATATCTCCCTATATTTATTCTCAGATGGAATCCAGGCTTCAATATCAAAAGTTTTTTCTGCACTAAATCCCATATCACCAGAACATAGAAGAACAACTTGGTATGGTATTTCCAAAAGTTTTAAAATTTCTTCAGCACAATTAAGAATTCGATCTAGTTCCGTCAAAGAATTTGATGGCTCAACTATACTAACTAATTCTACTTTATAAAATTGATGTTGCCTCATCATGCCTTTTGTATCTTTTCCGTAACTTCCTGCTTCTTTTCTAAAACATGGAGTTGACGCAACAAACCTTAAAGGTAGATTTTTAGATTCAATTATAGTATCTCTTACCAAGTTGGTTAAAACTACTTCAGCGGTTGGAATAAGAAATTTTCTTTCTTCACTTTTGTTTAATCTGATTTCAAATTGGTCTTCTTCAAATTTAGGTAATTGACCAGTTCCAAACATTACATTTTCATTTACGAGTAATGGGGGTGAAATTTCTTTATATGAAAACTTCCCAACATGAACATCTAGCATAAAATTAATCAGTGCTCTTTCTAATAAAGCAAAGTGTGAATTTAAAATTACAAAACGAGAACCGGAAAGCTTAGATGAGGTTTTAAAGTCTATTTGACTGTTTTTTTCTCCAATTTCTACATGAGATTTAATAGGAAAACTAAATTTTTTTATAATTCCATTTTGTTTAATTGTTTTATTTGATTTTTCATCAATACCTATGGGCACATCGTCTCTTGCAACATTTGGTATATTGGAGAGAATTGTAGTAATTTTTTGTTGTAGTGTAATTTGTTTTTTTACAATCTCATCTATCTCTTTAGATATATTTTTTGATTTTTCAAAATTAGCAGGATTTTTTGACTTAGATAATAATTTTTTTTCCTGCTCTTTTTTTTCTTTTTTTTGAATCAATTCCCTGTTATTTTTGTCGAGATTTATTAAATCATCAAAGTTTATTGAAGTATTTCTTTCAGAAATTTTTTTCTTAAAAAAATCTAAATCTTTTCTAATTTCTTTAATACTATGCATCTTGTTTTTTTTCTATAAATTTAACTGTAAGTATAGATAATTCATACAATAATAACAAAGGAAGTGCCAAGCCAATTTGGGTAATGGGATCTGGAGGGGTTAAAATTGCAGCCATCGCAAATATTATAACCACGAAATATTTTCTTCTATAACGTAAATATTCAGAGTCAATTATGCCTATTCTCGCTAAAAGACTTAAAATAACTGGTAATTGAAAGCTCACACCAAAAGCAAAAATTAATCTCATTATTAGAGATAAGTACTCGTTTACTTTTGCTTCTAGCTGAATTGCTATTACACCAGGTTCTGCGACTGTTTCAAATCCTAAAAAAAACTTTATAGCTAGAGGCATTACTAAATAATAAACTATGCATCCTCCTAAAACAAAAAGTGTTGGTGTGGCTAAAAGATAAGGAAGTAAAGCTTGTTTTTCATTTTTATACAAGCCTGGAGCTATAAATTTCCATAGTTGAGTAAGAAAAAAAGGGCTTGAAATAAAAAAAGCTGCAAAAAAAGCAACCTTTAAATAAGTTAAAAATGCCTCATGTAGCGCCGTAAAAATTAATCTTCTTTCTAAATTTTCAGCTGATACTGCATCAGCGTAGGGCTGAACTAGAAAACGATAAATATCAGTAGAGAAAAAATAACATACAATAAATAAAAACAATAAAAAAATAAAAGACTTAACAAGTCTAGACCTAAGTTCGGTTAAGTGCCCTACAAAAGTTCCAGAGTTTTCACTTTGATTATTCTTTTTTATCATCTACAGTTTTGTTTTTTTTAGGAACAAAGTTTTTATTTTTATTTTCTTTAAAATTAGTTATTTCGCTAATATTAGATTGAACATCAGAAAAATATTTTTTAATCATGGTTGTCCAGGAACCTAATTTTCTCAAGACAACAGGAAAATCTTTAGGGCCTATTACTAAAATAGCAACAACTACTATAATTAATAGTTCTAACCATCCTATTTGTGGCATTAAAATTAGTTTTTATTAGAATTATCTTGGTCGTCTACATTGTCTACTTTGTCACTAGGTGGTTCATCAGACAGACCTTTTTTAAAACTTTTTATTCCTTTTGCTACATCTCCCATCAAAGAAGATATTTTTCCTCGTCCAAACAAAAGGACCACTAAAACTACTACAATTGCTATTTGCCAAAAACCAGGAAACATACCTACATTATATACATAAATTCTCTATAAATAAATATATTAAATTAATCAGAATCAGGCGTTTCATCTATTGCTTTTTCAATATTTGAGTAAATGTCTTCTTTTTTATTTTGAGACTGTTCTTTGTAAAACTTACCTGTACCAAAAATAGAAGCATCTATAGTAGCTGTATCAATCAATCCAGCTGAACTGAGTTCCTCTACCGTTGGTAAATCTGTTAGTTTTTGTATGTTAAAATGATGTAAAAAATTTTCTGTAGTGGCGTACAGAATTGGTTTTCCAATAACATCTTTTCTTCCTGCTGGGCGCACCCAATCCAACTCAAGTAAAATTTCTATAGTGTTAGTTCCGAACGCTACACCACGTATCTCTTCTATCTCAGATCTTGTAACTGGTTGATGATAAACTATTATTGACAATGTTTCCAATGTGGCCCTTGATAGTTTTTTTTCTGTAGACTTTTGTAGTGACATTAAATTAACTAGATCATTCGAAGTTCTAAATGACCATTTTTCTTTAATACAAACTAGGTTTATACCTCTAGAATTATAATCTGATTGTAGTTTATCTAGAATTTTTTTTATATTACTTGTGTTTTTGACTCTTTTTTCTATTGTTTCAATATCTAAAGGTTCAGACGCAGCAAATAAAATAGCTTCGACTTGTCTTTCGAGTTTATTTGAATTTTTTGGAAATTTTACAATATTATCTATTTTTTTTATTATTTTTTTCATTTAATTTATTTTTTTAATTAAAATTTTTTCAAAAATTTTTTTTTGCTTTATATTTGTGACACCCTGTTTAGTTAACTCCAAGCTTGCAGAGAAAATTCCTGCTATTCCACTTTTTTTAAGTTTCTTGTTAATAAAAAAATTTTTAGGTATTAGATCTTCAATATCTTTCCACTCTGTAATTTTAGAAAAATTATTTCTAATCTGATTAATACCTGCTTCAGTGGTAAAAACAGGAAGTTTAGGTATATTAATAGTTTGAAAAGCTTTCTGCATCTTTATTGTTGAATAGGTTTTTAAAAGTTCATACAGGCTAACTTTGTAGATCGGCGTATTAATTGATTTGATCCCACCTTTAATACCTCTATAAAAAATATTTACACCTATTCTATTTTTTTTGATTAGTTGATCGGATAGCAGTCTTATAAGTTCTAATTTTTTTAACTGAAGTTTTAATTTTTCAGCAACTTCGGAAGCTTTAAAGTCATCATCTTCATCTTCAGGTAAAAGTAACTTAGATTTTAAGTATGCCAACCATGTTGCCATAACTAAATACTCGGAAGCAACCTCCAAGTTTAAATCTTTAGAGCTTTTAATATACTCTAAAAATTGATCTGCTAATTTGGTTATAGATATTTTAGTTAGATCTACTTTTTGAGCTTTAGCTAAATCTAATAAAACCTCAAGTGGTCCTGAATAATTTGGAATTTCTATTGGTATGGCAATTTTTTTATTTGATTCCATTTATAATTTTAACTTAAAAATTTATAAAATTCTGATGTTTTTTTCTTTGTAAAGCTATCTATATATGGTGTTTTTTCTAGAATTTTTTTAACTTCATGTGTTTTTCCCGCACAATATAAAATTAAGTTACAACCCGCCGCAAGAGCTAATTTTGCATTCATTAATAAATTATATTTAAGTGCTTTCATTGAGATGTCGTCAGAAATTAAAATGCCCTTAAACCCTATTTCTTTTCTAATTATTTTTTTTATTAAAACTTTTGAATGGGTGGCATTATTTATATTATCAATCTTATCATAAAGAATATGTGCAGTCATTGCAAAATGACTTTTAATGTTTTTAAAACATTCAAAATCATTTTTTTTAAGATACATAAAATTTTTTTTAACCACTGGAAGATTAAAGTGGCTATCTACATTAGCAGCCCCGTGTCCTGGTATATGTTTAATAACCGTACCTATTTTATTATTTTTATAAAATTTAACACAAGCTTGGCCTAGTTTATTTACTGTAGTAGGATTTTCTGAGTAACTTCTATTACCAATTATCTTGTGTGCACTCTTCTGATATAGGTCTAAAACAGGTGATGTATTAATATTTATACCAAGATTCAGTAAGTGTATTGAGATTGATTCTATATATCTCTTATATAAAATTAATCCAATTTTTTTATCTTTTTCATAAATATTACCAAAAAAATTTTGATTAAATATAGAGTTATTTAAAAAATTTGTAAGTCTTGTAACTTTGCCACCTTCTTCATCAATCAAAATTGGATACTTCTTATCTTTCATTATTTTTTTAATTGAACTCGTTAGTTTTTTTAATTGTTTTTCTGTTAAAATATTTCTTTTAAAAAGAATAACTCCCCATGGTTTTTCATTTTTAAAAATATTTATTTCTTGGTGCGTGAGAAAAATACCAGAAATACTAATAATGGCTGCTTTTCTAATCATTTTTTAAAAAGTTTCCAAAAGTTTCTTTCAGTTTTGTAGGTTTCATCTTCATATCCTGAATTAAATTTTATTACATTATTAGTATCATTAACTAAAATTGGGAGATTTCTAATATTATTTTGAATTTTTTCCAAGGTAAATTCCCTATTTTTTAAAATTTTTTTTTTTTGACTTTCAGAAAAATATATATTCACAACAAAAAAAAGGAAAGAAATAAAAAATAAAAAAGTTAAGACTGATAGAATATTTTTAATCATTACATTTTAGTTGGTAAAGATACATCAAGTATACGCATACCATTTTCTATTGTAAGAGCCACCAATTTGATTATTAATAAAGTGTTAGTATTTTTAATTTTTCCATCTATTATAAATTTATAACTTGGGTCTTCATTGCCTTTACTCCAGTAAGAGTGAAATAATGTAGCTAATTCATATAAATAAAATGGTATTCGATGTGGTTCATACTTAACCGAAGCTATTTCTATAACTTTTGGCCAATCTAAAATTTTTCTAAACAAATTTAACTCATGAGGGTTCAATTCAAATTCATTTTGATTAATTTCAAAAACTTTATTTGCGTCAATATTGAGAGTTCTAAACAGAGAAGAGATTCTTGCGTAGGAATACTGTACATAGAAAACAGGATTTTCTCTGGTTTTTTCTAGAACTTTATCAAAATCAAAATCTAACTCAACATCGTTACTTCTGTTTAACATCATAAATCGTATAGAATCTTTATTAACTTCGTTTAAAAATTCACGAACAGATATAAAATCTCCCGCTCTTTTAGACATCTTATATGGTTGGCCATTTTTAAAAAGTTTAACAAGTTGACAAACTCTACAAATTAAAGAAATTTTATTTTCTGATAGTGCGCTAGTTGCTGCAGAAATACGTTTAATATATCCCGTATGATCTGCTCCCAATATATTTATTAAATAGTCATATTCTCTAGAAACTTTATCTGCGTGATAAGCGATATCATTAGCAAAATATGTCCAAGACCCATCATTCTTTTGCAAGGACCTGTCAGTGTCATCGCCAAATAAAGTAGATTTAAAAATCAATCTTTTAGTTTTTTTCCAGTTTTTAATATCCTCTCCTTTAGGTGGATTTAAATAACCCTCTACAACAAATTCTTTATCCTGCAGATATCTAATAGATTTTGTGACTAAATCTTTTTCAACGAGAGATTTTTCTGAAACAAAATTATCATGAAAAATGCCTAATGATTTAAGATCATTTTTAATCAAAATCATTGAGTATTTAAGAGACATTTCACTTAATGTGGGGAAAATTTTTTTAAAATCAATTAGATTTATTTCCGGGGCATCAATTAATATTTTTTTAGCAATATCAACTACATAGTTACCTGGGTATAAATTTTTTTTGTTTACAAATTTTTCATTAAATTTAATTTCTCTTAATCTATAAAAAACAGATTCTGTAAAGTTTATTATTTGGTTCCCATAATCATTAATATAATATTCTTTAACAACGGTATTGCCATTAAACTTTAAGAGATTTGCTAGTACGTCTCCATAAATAGCACCACGCGAATGACCTATGTGCATTGGCCCTGTAGGATTTGCAGATACAAACTCTATATTGTATTTTTTATTTTTTTTTGAACTTGATCCATATTTGTAATTAGATTTTAAAATCTCTAATATTAATTTTTGATATGTTTTTGAATTAAATCTAAAATTTATAAATCCAGGTCCTGCTATAGAAACTTCTGAAAAATCGTTAAAATTTTTTAATAATAAGTTTTTAATAAGATTAGCTAATTTAATGGGGGATTGTTTTGTTCTTTTCCCTAATATCAATGCAATATTGGACGAAAGATCAAAATTAAATTCTTGTGGTGGAATCTCAAAAACAACATCATCAAAATTTACTTTTGAATCTATATTAAAGTTTTCACTATTTTCAATGACTAAATTTAATATCTTTTTTTTATATATTTCAAAAGTATTCATTTTAAAGAATTAAATAAATTAATTGCATATCTATCAGTCATGCCAGCAATAAAATCACATACATTTCTCTCTATATCGCCTCTTAGAAATGCTGATTTCTTAATAAATTTTGAAGGATTTTTTTTAATTTTTAAAAACAAAACCTTTATAATTTTTTTTCCATTATTAGTTTTTTTTAAAACATTTTTACTAAAGTACATTTTCTTCTTCAGAAAAGACTTAATTGAATTATCAAATAATTGCATTTCTTTTGAGAAAGAAACTAATAAACTTTTAGATCTATAAACATCTATTAAAGAATTAATTTTATTTTTTTTTAAATTTTTTTTAGTATTTAAAATTATATCATTAACCATCTCATTTATAATCTCTCTAATAATTTGTCGTAAAACTAATTCACTACCTTTTAATTTAATAAATTTTTTATGTTTATTTATAATTTTAGAAAGAATTGGTATATTTTTTAAATCTTCAATTGTATAAAGTTTAGCTCTAAGACCGTCTTCTAGATCATGGCTATTGTAAGCAATATCATCGGATATTGATGCAATTTGAGCTTCTAAAGAAGGACTTTTCAAATAATTAATTTTATTTTTAAAAATTTTTTTCCCTAAAATGCTGTCAAACTTATCTAGGTTTGTAACTTTTCCATTATGTTTTACTAAACCGTCAATAGTTTCTAGCGATAAGTTTATTCCTTTAAAATTATAATATTTATTTTCTAAAAGTGTAACTATTCGTATGGTTTGAATATTGTGATCAAAACCTCCATAATTTTTCATACAATCGTTTAGCGCATCTTCACCCGCATGACCAAATGGAGTGTGACCTAAATCATGTGACAGACTTATTGTTTCACATAGATCTTCGTTTAAGCTAAAATGTCTAGCGAGTGTTCTTGCTATTTGAGCTACTTCTAAAGAGTGGGTTATCCTTGTTCTATAATGGTCGCCAGAAGTGTTAACAAAAACTTGTGTTTTATGTTTTAATCTTCTGAAGGCTGTAGAATGAATTACTCTGTCCCTGTCTCTCTGATAGGAAGAACGTAAAGAAGCTAGCTTTTCAGTGTGAATTCTTCCTTTTGATTTAATTGACACTGCTAACTTTGAGTAGTTTAAACATGATTTTTTTTGCATAAGAATAAGTAAAATTGTATAATACATTATTTACTAAATATGACTAATAAAATTGAATTTACAAAAGAAGCCGATAGAGAAATAAAAAGAATAATATCTGAACAGGAAAAAGATAGTTATTTCAGGATTTCTGTTCAAGGTGGAGGGTGTTCTGGTTTTAAATATAATTTTTCTTTTGATAAAAAAATTGAAAAAGATGACATAATTTTTAATAAAACTATTATCGATACTAGTTCACTAGAAATTATAAATGGTTCTGTAGTTGACTATCAAAAAGAGATGATAGGAAGCTCTTTTGTTATAAAAAATCCTCAAGCTGCCTCTTCGTGTGGTTGTGGCCTTTCATTTTCAGTATAAATGAAAATTGCTTCCTGGAATGTTAACTCGGTAAGAGCTAGATTAATAAACGTTTTAGATTACCTAAAAAAAGACAAGCCAGATATACTGTTTCTTCAAGAAATCAAAACTGAAAATATTAATTTTCCATCAGATGAGTTTAAAAAAATAGGCTATGAGTCATTTATTTTCGGACAAAAAAGCTATAACGGTGTTGCTTTTTTATCAAAAATAAAAATAGAAAACATTAATCTTAATTTTATTAAAGATGATCTAAAACAGTCGCGTATTATAACAGGTGATATAAAAATAAAGAAAAAAAATATAAAACTTATTAATATTTATGTTCCAAATGGTAATCCAATAAATACAGAAAAATATGAATATAAAAAAAGATGGTTAGATAAATTTTTAAAATCAGTCAAAAATAATTTACTGATAGAAAAAAATATAATAATTTCAGGTGATTTTAATATTATACCAGATGAAATAGATGTTTATGATCATGAAAAATTTCTAGATGATGCTTTGTATAAAATTGAAATTCGAAAATATTTGAGAGAATTAATAAATTATGGTTTCAAAGATATTTTTAGACAACTAAAAAAAAATAAACAAGAATATACGTTCTGGGATTACATGGCAGGCTCATGGCCAAAAAACTATGGAATGAGAATTGATCATTTTTTAGTTTCAGATAACTTGTTGGAAAATGTAAGTGCAATAAATATTAATCAAAAACCCAGAGGTAAAATAAAACCATCCGATCACACGCCAATAGAACTAGAAATCAATTAACTCGGCCATACAAGTCTTTATATCTAACAATATCCGTTTCTTTTAATACATAACCCAATTGAGCTTCTATTATTTTAATTGGCTCCTTGTAAATATTTTCTATTCTGTGAATTGAACCTTTCGGAATAAAAATACTTTCATTTATTTTTTTAAAAAAAACTTTCTTGCCAATAGTAATTTTTGGCTTTCCATTTGTTACAGTCCAATGTTCGGCTCTATGATGGTGTTTCTGAAGACTTATAGAAGAATTCTTGTTCACTGTTAATTCTTTTAACAAGAAATTTTTTCCCCTAAAAAAATTTTTATAGTTGCCCCAAGGACGATAGTAGGTATTCTTTTTAATGTAGGCTTGAGAAGTTTTACCTTTTATAATTTTAAATATTTCCTTCCAACTACCGAGATCAGACCATTTTAAATTTAATTTTATAGAATTAATTTCTTTAGCTTGTTCTAAAATTGCATAATCAAAAGATATTGCTTTTATTTTACTAAAATATTTTTTATTTAAGTTTATTGTATTATTCTTCAAATTACTTTTAAGAATTGTACTAAGGCAAGAATTAAATAAAGTTTTTTGTATTTTCTTAGCATTATTAATAATTGAGTCTTTTCTTGCTAGAATAATTCCAGAGTTCCAAAATCCTTTTTGTTTGATAATCTTTTTAGCATTCTTTTCATTAGGTTTTTCAATAAATTTTATAACTCTGTTAATCTTTTTGTTATTTTTTTTACTTAATAAATAGCCATAATTTGAACTTGGAATTTTTGGTTTAATTCCAAATATAAATATATTCTTATTGTTTAAGTTTGGTAAATTTAATTCTAAAATTTTATTGAACTTATCTTTTTCTGGAAGATAATGATCTGAGGGCAGGAATAGAACTGGTTGATTTATTTTAATATCACTACTAAGAGTTGAGCTTATAATAGCAGGTGCTGTATTTTTCCTTAAAGGCTCCAATATTATTTTAAATTTTTTAATTTTTTTGTTCCTTAATACATTGCGTACTAATTTTTCATAGATTTTATTAGTATTTATAATTGGACTGTCAAAGATTGGGCTTTTTATTCTATCTAAAGTGTTTCCAAAAAGTGTCCACCCACCAAAATCTATAAACTGTTTTGATGGATATTTTTTAAAACCTGGAAAAAGTCTAGAACCAGCACCCCCACATAAAATAACTGGTTTTATCTTCATTTAAATGTCTGCATAACACTTGATTTCACTTTTACCGCCCGGATGAGTTGTGGCTCCTTTATAAGTAGGTCCAACTGTCTGAGCGTACTTCCAAAGAGTTCCACTACCAAAGTTAATTTTTTTCGGTTTCCATTTTTTCTTTCTTGATTTTAATTCTTTGTTTGTAAGACGAACATTTATAGTTCCTTTATTTGCATCAATATCTATTACGTCACCATTTTTAAGTAAAGCAATTGGACCTCCAACAAAAGCTTCGGGACCAACATGTCCAATACAAAAACCTCTTGTTGCTCCTGAAAACCTTCCGTCTGTAATCAGCGCAACTGTTTCTCCTTTGCCTTGACCGAATATAGCGGCAGTAGTTGAGAGCATTTCTCTCATACCTGGACCACCTTTAGGGCCTTCATAGCGTATTACTATTACATCACCATCTTTATATTGCTCTTTTTGAACAGCATTAAAAGCAGCTTCTTCTGTATCAAAACATCTTGCTTTGCCTGTAAATTTTAATTTTTTTAAACCAGCAACTTTAACTATGGCTCCTTCAGGGGCAAGATTACCTTTTAGTCCAATAACACCGCCGCCAGGAGAAAGGGGGTTGTTATATCTTCTAATAACTTTTTGATTATCGTTAAATTTAACTAGTTTAAGATTTTCTTTCATGGTTTTACCAGTTACTGTCATGCAGTTTCCGTGTATAAAACCACCTTCATAAAGAGTTTTTAAAATAATGGGCACACCGCCTGCTTCAAACATATCTTTAGCCACGTATTTTCCACCAGGTTTTAAATCCGCTAAATATGGTGTTTTTTTAAAAATTTTAGCAACATCCATAAGTTCGAATTTAATTCCACACTCACTAGCAATTGCCGGAAGATGTAAAGCGGCATTTGTAGAGCCACCTGTAGCAGCAACTATCACTGCAGCATTTTCTAGGGATTTAAGTGTAACGATATCCCTAGGTCTAATTTTTTTTTCTAATAAATTCATTACAGCTTTACCACTTAAATATGAATATTTATCTCTTTCTAAATAAGGAGCTGGTGTTCCAGAAGAATAAGGTAATGCGAGGCCAATAGCTTCGGAAACACATGCCATTGTATTTGCTGTAAATTGCCCCCCACAAGCTCCAGCACTAGGACAGGCAACTAACTCTAATTCTGTAAGTTCTTTCTCAGAAATTTTTCCAGCTGAATGTTGGCCTACAGCTTCAAAAACATCTACCACAGTTACATCTTTGCCTTTATATCGACCAGGAAGAATTGAACCACCATAGATAAAAACGCTTGGAACGTTCAATCTGCACATTGCCATCATTAATCCAGGTAAAGATTTATCACATCCTGCTACACCGACAAGTGCGTCGTACGAGTGTCCTCTAACAGTTAATTCTGTAGAGTCTGCAATAACTTCTCTTGAGATCAAAGATGATTTCATTCCTTCATGACCCATAGCAATTCCGTCTGTAACAGTAATAGTACAAAATTCTCTTGGAGTTCCATCTGCTTCAATAACACCTTTTTTAACTGACTGTGCTTGTCTCATTAGTGACGTGTTACAAGGCGCAGCTTCATTCCAGGTTGATACAACGCCAACAAAAGGTTTAGCAACATCTTTTTGAGTTAACTTCATTGCGTAATAGAATGATCTATGCGGTGCTCTATTAGGGCCTAAAGTAGTATGCCTACTAGGTAATTTTTTTTTATCAAATTTAGTCATTTAATTAATACTTGATACAATACTTTTTAATTTAATTTGTTCAATCTTTAAATCTTTAAGTAAAATCCTGTCATTAGCTACAACATTTTTTGGTGCTTTATTAACATAGTTTTTATTATTAAGTTTTTGATTTAAAGAAATTATCTTTTTTGTCAACTCATCTAGCTTATCTTCTAGCTTATTTTTTTGAGAATTTAAATCAATATTTGTTTCAAATTTAAGACCTATTTTTTCTTTTAAAATAATAATTTGAACAACTGAATCATTATTTTCAGATTTTAAAATAATATTATTAACTCTACCCACTTGTTGTATAATTTCTAAATTATTAGTAATAATTTTTTTAATTTTTTTACTTTCTTTAAAATAAACGATGTCACAAAATTCCTTTGGTGGAACATTAAGCTGAGCTTTTGTAGATCTTATTGCAGTGATAATATCAATAATACATTCAATCTCTTCAGAGTTTTTTTGATGTGATGGTATTATACTAGAAACAGGCCAATTCGAACTAATAAGATCAGTTTTTTGCTCCTTATTAAATCCATTCTCTCTCCACACGTGCTCAGTAAAAAAGGGTATAAACGGATGCAAAAGCTTGAGTATGTTTAAAAGCATGTAAGAAGAAAATTCCTTAGTTTCAAGTATCGAAGTTTTATTTTTTGAATTAAATATAGGTTTTAAAAATTCTAAATACCAATCACAGTATGAATGCCATACAAAATTATAAAGAACCCTACTTGCTTCATCAAATCTAAACTCTTGAATATGTTTGTTAATTAATTTATTTGTTTTACAAAATTCAGAATAAATCCAATGGTTGATCTTTAGATTAACTTTTTTTACATCAATCTTTTTTTTATATTTACAATTATTTAATTTTAAAAAATTATTCGCACTCCATATTTTTGTAATAAAATTTCTATAACCCGTAACACGATCTTTAGATAACTTTACATCACGTCCAGGAGAGGCCATTGAAATTAAAGTAAATCTTAAAGGATCAGCTCCATATTCATTGATTAACTCAAGTGGATCTATAACGTTCCCTTTTGATTTTGACATTTTTTGTCCTTTTTCATCTCTAACAAGCGCATGTACATAAACTTTTTTAAATGGAGTGTCTTTTAGAAAATGATTTCCCATCATTAACATTCTAGCAACCCAAAAAAATATTATGTCAAAACCTGTAACTAAAACCGAAGTAGGGTAAAATTTTTTTAACATATTTTTTTTTTCTGGCCAACCAAGAGTGGCAAAAGGCCAAAGGGCTGACGAAAACCATGTGTCTAGTACATCTGTTTCCTGAATTAAGTTGTAGGTTTTATTTTTGTAGTGTGCTTTAGCTAATTTTTCTGCATCTTTTTCGGTTTCAGCTGCAAATATTTTTCCGTCGTGACCGTACCAAACTGGAATCCTGTGTCCCCACCAAATCTGTCTTGAAATACACCATGGTTCAATATTTTGCATCCATTGGTAATAAGTTTTAGTCCAATTTTCTGGGAAGAAAGTTGTTTTTTTTTTTTTTACTGTTTGTATTGGTTTTTTTGAAAGCGATTTTGCATCGACAAACCATTGTTCTGTTAACAATGGTTCTATTATAGTATTTGATCTATCTCCATAAGGTACTTTATTTTTAATATTTTCAATTTTTTCTAGTACATTTAAATTTTTAAGCTCAATAATAATTTTTTTTCTAGCTTCAAACCTATCAAGGCCTACGTAAGATTTAATCCCGTTTATATTAATTTTACCATCTTTTTCTAAAATATTTATAATATCTAACTTATTTCTTTTTCCAACGTCATAATCATTAAAATCATGTGCAGGGGTAATTTTAACAGCACCTGTCCCTTGCTCTGGATCTGCATAATAGTCTTCTATGATTTTAATCTTTCTGTTAACAGCTGGAATTATTGCAAATTTTCCAATAAATTTTTTAAATCTCTCGTCTTTAGGGTTAACAGCAATTGCTGTGTCACCCATCATAGTTTCCGGTCTTGTTGTTGCTATTGTAATTTGTTCTATTGAATCTGATATAGCATACTTGATATAATAAAGTTGTGACTGGACTTCATGTTGTACGACTTCTAGGTCAGAGATTGCAGTTTGTAATTTAGTGTCCCAATTAACAAGTTTTTTGTCTTTGTATATTAATTTCTTGTTGTATAGATCTACAAAAACTTTTGTTACGGCTTTGGACATCTGATCATCCATCGTAAATCTAGATCGAGACCAATCACATGAACATCCAATTTTTTTTAACTGTTCAAGAATTAATCCTCCAGACTCTGCTTTCCATTCCCATACCTTTTCAAGAAATTTATCTCTTCCAATTTCATTTTTACTTATGTTTTCTTTAGCTAAATTCTTTTCAACAATTGCTTGTGTTGCTATACCGGCATGATCTGTACCGGGTTGCCATAACGTTTCATGACCATTCATACGATAATATCTGATCAGAACATCTTGCAGGGTATTATTAAGGGCATGTCCCATGTGGAGTTTACCTGTAATATTTGGTGGCGGGATAACAATCGAAAACGTTTTTTTTTTATTTTTTTTTTTTAAACTTGGTTTGAATAAATTATTTTTTTCCCAAAAATCATATATTTTTTTTTCTTGGATTGAATGGTTGTATTTTTTAAATTCCATACGAATATTTAACTAAATTTGTTAGAAACTTTATATCAAACGAAACCATATCTTAAAATCAAAGATTTCTCTTTAATCAAACAATTAAATGATTTAAATACATCATATGATTGCTTTGGCCACGTGGCGGAATGGTTGCGCAGAGGACTGCAAATACCTTACTCCAACAGATTATTTCCTTATAAGCAGTAATATAAAGTAAGATTACAGGTGCATGTTTAGTCTGTGTACCACTCCTGTACCACCG
>Ga0307986_10000223_pt1 | contig 42492 bp, 33 predicted proteins | sample EllFjometageno82_FD_203170 | JGI IMG/M metagenome (GOLD analysis project Ga0307986, IMG submission 203170) | Marine microbial communities from Ellis Fjord, Antarctic Ocean - #82 | ecosystem: Environmental > Aquatic > Marine > Unclassified | place: Southern Ocean | collected 2014-10-09 | reverse complement strand
TCGGATGTTGACGCGGCTGATTTCTACTGTGTCTACCATGTTGACCATTCCTTCGCAGTGGGTGCTACTCAATACCTTTTTCTGTAAACTACTTTGTTCTCTAATAGGCGATTTCTACTAATTTTGGAATTAATATAACGATTTTTATTGTTAATTGCCAATCGTTTCCTGGGTCTGGGTCTGGGAAGCCCTCAATTGCTGAATCCGGTTCTGCTTGTTGTGCAATGACTGTCAAAGTCCAGTTACCTTGACCTTTTCTTGCACCGGATTGGGAAAGTAATATTTCTAATAATTGCGACTCTGAATCTGCTTCGAATATTCCATCATCGCCAAGAGGATTAATCTCGCCATCCTCGATCAGTGCTGAAGTGGATTCATTATTTGTCAGATTGCCCCCCTCGGTATTTGCAGACTTACGATAGCCATCTTCTGTTATTGCTAATATCAAAGTGAAATTATCTTGGGGTGCTATCAAATCAGGTTCCAATTCAAGAAGTGCTTCGAATGAATAGATTCGGCCATCATCGCCTGGTGTAATATTACCTTGCCATTCTCCTCCCTGCTCAAGATATTCTTCCCAACTATATTCTATTTCTTGGGACTCCCAAGTCACTTCGAATCTTCTTGTTGTGATTACAAGTTCAAATGTTTCGGTTATTGTCGCGCCTTGCATATCTGTAATTGTTAAACTGCAAGACATAGTTCCAGATTTATTTGTAGGGACTAAAACTGTTTCATCATTAGCATCGATATCGTTACGAGTATTTGTGTCTCCATCGCTATCACGATTCAAATCTAAATCCCATGCGAAATCAAGCGCCCCTCCTTCAGGGTCAACGCTTTTGCTGGCATCAAGGAATACACTTTCTCCTGCCCTAGTTACTTCAGGGATTGTTAGATTCAGTTGAGGTGCGCCATTGACGCTTATCGTTGCGGTGGAGTCATCTTGCCCGCCTTGGTCATTGACAACGGTTAGACGGACAGTATAGACGCCGAATACAGGATACGGATGTGATGTAAATCCAACAACTGTTTCTGCTAAATTGCCATCACCGAAGTCCCACTTGTAGTTGGTGATGACCCCTTCGACTGGAGAAGAGTCTCTTGCATCAAAAGTCACCATTTCCCCTTCTTGGATTTGCAGGGGGTAGGCTTGTAGGCTTGCTCTTGGGTCAACTGTTGAATCAAGGGCATTGAGACATCCCGACAATCCTGAAGTCAATATCATCAAGGCTGTGAGCACTAGTAGGGATGTGGTTCCCCTCATCCTTTTCGCCCCCAACATAACCCCTATGGGGTTAGTTCTTGTTTCTAATGCTGTTGGGTAAGAGTGTTGTGATATTACGATTCTCACTCCATATTAGATTGGTCAAAGCAAGGAGATTGGTTAAGAAGCCTCGGTGACAGGTTTGATATTATGGCGCAAGACTTACTTGGTGGTGAACGGGTTTTGGCGTTTGATTTGGAGACCACTGGTATCTCAACTAATAATGATAGAATTGTTCAATTGGCATTGATAGGAGTTGATATTGATGAACAGCCAATTCATTTTGAAACCTTGGTTAATCCAAGAATGCCCATTCCATATGGCGCGACTAATGTTCATGGCATTCATGATTCAGATGTTAGGGGAGAGGGTGACTTTTCAACTATTGCCGATAAGGCATTTGAATTGATAGAGGGTTCGGTAATCATTGGCCATAATGCAAGAAATTTTGATATGAAATTAATTAATTCAGAATTTCTGCGCTTAGGAAAATTGCCTCCTAAGCCAAAGGTTGTTTTGGATACTCTTGAGGTCGTAAGGAGGCTAAAACTTGCTCGACCTCACAACTTAGGCGCACTTTGCAAACGCTATGGAATCTCGTTAGAAAACGCTCACACTGCCGCTGCTGATGCTGCCGCTTCAATGTTATTATTTTGGAGACTTACCGTCGACCACCCTTCTTCGTTTAGAAGGAGCATTACCGAAGTTGAACGTTGGTTAATCAATGGAGAAATAAAATCTGATGCTTCTGTTATTGGGAGAGGAATCAATGATTTGAGTTTAGTAGATCCACAGGGGAGAATAAGAAAGGATGGTGAACAATATGTCGTTGCTTTTGGACGCCATAAGGGTAAAGAAATCAGTCAAATTATCAGCGAAGACCCAAGTTACCTAAATTGGTTATTATCGCCAAAGGGAATCGAAGATGATGCTACTAGAGAATTGATTAGAACTCAATATTCTCTGTGATATTCAATATCATCTGGAATTGGATTCCAAGGCAATACATCACACCAATGTCCAATTCTCCACGCTCTACCTTGGGTCATTACAGAACCGACAAAGATAGGTCCTTGATGCCCTGTTTCCAACAATTCCTTCAACGCTTCTAAGCCTCTTCCATCGAATTTTGCACTGGTGCGAATACCGCTTGGCAATACTCGGCCGCTATCATCTAGGGGCTCGCATAGTTCGATTGCTGCTGCACCTGATTCCAAGTCGATATCATGTAACAAAATTACCGCGTCGGCGAAATCTGCCTTGTGAAGAGTCCCATTATCGCTCCGCCATTTCCACCAATGCGGACACCAAGCTTTCCAGTCACAGAAACCACCACAGGATTCGTCGCCGATTTGTGGTGCCATCGGCAAAGGAGTAGGTTGGGTCTTCTGCCATGCATCAAATGCCTGTTCCAATACATTCTCACCTTTCGCCTCCCATTTCGCTGAAGTCTTAGTGTACCAACCCTCTGCTACCACCGGTGGTGCATTTGGATTATTTGCCAATAAAATGTCTCTGTACATCAGTAATTGGCGATTTACTTCGCTTTTCAGTGTTCCTTCTGGGGCTCTTCCAGTTTTGAAATCTGCAACTACCCATCCACTGAGTTTACCTTCATCATCAACATCAGCGATGAGTAAATCCAATCTCCCCATCAAACGGCCATCACTTGTTTTCAATTCACCTTCAACAGCAATAACCAATGATTGTATTTTCCTCCACAATGCAGCGGTAACTTTCTCATGCGGTAAACCGCGTATACCAATGTGATCTAATAGTAAAATAACTCCACCTTTTTGTTGACGTATAGCCTCACTCCACTTGTCTTCCTTCCATTGAGGGTGCCTTGGAGTGGCAAAAAATAATATTTTTTCTTCTTCCCACCTTGCCCGAAGTAATATTTCTCCTTCTTCCTTTAACCAGCCTGCATCTGTATCCTTTTTTGCAGAGAGGTCCATGTTTAGGAGGTCTTCAAGAGATGCGTGAACTGCTGTTCCGATAGATGCTGCCATACCTGCTTTACGCGGTAATCCTTGACGACTTAACCAATACATACGCGGGCATGTTTCGTAACGATTCCATGCTGACGGAGAGAGTTGGTGCGGCCGTGCTGTCTTGTTTACTTCGCCGCTCATGTCATGTCGTTTACCTCTATAATGATGAAGCCTTTGTCATGACATTGCCCGCCAATGGTTTGATACATTAATCATGATGTGGCAGAATCATGGAAGGACCAATGCTTCGTTTGAACGCAGATGTAAAAACCGACAACGCCATGGTAATAACCTGCTTTCCAACAGTAGGAATGGTGTCAAGTATTGTTGGTCATTATTTGATTGATCACTTAGATCTTGAATATGTTGGTGGATTAGTAGACCCACGACTACCGTCTATTTCACTCATCCAAAAGGGTGTGCCATTGCCTCCTATTCGCGCCTATGCTGGTGAGCCAACATGCACCCTTGAAGGTTGTACTCAAATCATTTTATTGATGAGTGAATTAGTAGTTCCTGAACAACTAGTGCATGAGATTGTTTGGAAGTTGTTTGAATGGTCAAAAGAAAAGGAAATCAAGGCAGGAGTAGTAATTGATGCATTTGCTAAGACTGGAATGAAAGCGAATTTGAATGGTGCTGAACCTACAGTCGATTATGACGATACCGATGGTATTGATTTAGTCGGTATCGGAGCAAATGAAGAAATGCGCGATAAACTGGTGGAAATGGGAATACCTCTGCTTGAACAAGGTGTTATCAAAGGAATAAACGCTGCAATATTGAGTGAATCTCATCGCCGCGGTCTTGGTTTAATGTCGATTATGGTCGAGGCTGACCCTAGATTCCCTGACGCTCGTGCTGCTGCTGCGTTGATTGAAACCCTAAATGCACTATTGCCTGCTATTGAATTAGATCATGCCCCTCTGATAAAAGAGGCTGAACAATTGGAACTTCAGTTGAAGGAAATGATGGAAGGCGCTGCCGCAATTAGTGAAGGACAAGGAACTCCTAATTCCATGTTATACGGTTGATATCAATCGCTTGAATCGAGTTTACCTTTATTGCGAAGAGATTTGTAGTGCTTGAACTATATCGTTCCACAAATCTTCAACATCCTCAATTCCTACTGACAAACGAACCAGTCCTGGTGTCATTCCGGCATCTCTTCGCTGTTGCTCAGGGATTGCTGCGTGTGTCATAGTCCAAGGGTGGTTGATTAGACTCTCCACTCCACCAAGACTTTCAGCGGTTAAGAATAATTTCAAGGCTGCTGCAAACTTTCTTGCTGCCATTTCTCCACCTTCAAGTTCAATGGAAATCATTCCTCCAAAACGCCTCATCTGGCTGGCTGCAACATGATGATTAGGGTGTGAAGGTAATCCAGGGTATAGGATTCTAGTTACTTCTGCCCTTTTGGTTAGGCGTTCAGTGATCTCTTCTGCATTATCACAGTGCCTCTCCATCCTCAATGCAAGAGTTCTGATACCTCGAAGTGTCAAGAAACAATCGAATGGTCCTGGGATTGCACCCGCTGCATTTTGAAGGAACTTTAACCGTTCAATCAATTGTTCATCGCGTATAATTACACAACCACCAACAACATCAGAATGACCTCCGATGTACTTTGTTGTAGAATGTAAAACAATATCTGCCCCCAGATCTAATGGCCTCTGTAAAACAGGACTTGCAAAGGTATTGTCGACCACGACTATCCAGCCACGTGCTTTTGCTTGACTGGCTAATTTCTTGATATCATGAATACTGAGAAGTGGATTTGTTGGGCTTTCCAGCCACAAAACTTTGGTATTTTGTTGGGCTACTTTTTCAAGGTCGCCTGGTGAAAGTTTAGAGTATGTTGTCTCGATTCCATATCTGGAGAGTACTTGGTCAAAAAGACGTACTGTTCCACCATATAGGTCATCACATGCGATGATGTGATCGCCGCTAGATAGCAATTGTGAGACTGCGGTTATCGCCGCCATTCCACTGCTAAAGCAAATCCCTGTCGCTGGAGAGTTAGGCGATTCTAATTCAGCCATTGCCTTCTCCAATGCTTCTCTTGTTGGATTTTGACTTCTTGCATATTCGTAACCTTTGTGAACTGAAAAGTCTTCTTGGACATAAGTCGAGGTTTGAAAAATTGGTGGTTGTACTGACCCTGTCACTTGTTCGGGGTCCATGGCTGCGTGTACGCTACGGGTTGATTCTCCTTTTTCCATAATTAAAACTCCCATGAATCTACATCAAAGCCATTTTCACGTAGCCAAGCGTTGTTGTATACCTTCGACAAATATGGGTTTCCAGCATCGGGAAGGATAACTACAATCATTGCTTTCTCTCCTCTTTGGTCGCATTCTTCTGCTACTTGCAAAGCGATTTGAATTGCACCACCAGCAGAACCTCCACTGAATAGTCCTTCTTTTCTTGCTAATCTTCTAGCCATTATGAAACATTGTTCATCGTTAACTTGGCGAATCTCATCAATATGGGTGAAATCTGTTGCCGGAGGAATGAAGTCTTCGCCAAATCCTTCAACTTTGTAGGTATCGGGAATACCCATTTTACCAGTTTCAAAATATTCTTTGAGGATTGAGCCAACCGGATCGACACCGATTATCTGAGGAGGAGTTTTACCTTCTGCTTTTGAAAGATTATTCAGTGCTTGGGAGCAACCGGTAATGGTCCCGCCTGTACCCATTGTTGCAACGAAATGGGTGATTTTACCTTCTGTCTGAGCCCAAATTTCTGGCCCAGTTGACATGATGTGGGCCAAGGGGTTTGCTGCATGCGAATACTGGTCTGGATACCAAGAGTTCTCGACCTCTCTGCTAAGTCGTGCTGCGACTTCATAGTAGGAGCGTGGGTCTTCTTTGTCAACAGCGGTAGGGCAGATATGGACTTCAGCACCTAATGCTCGTAGCAAGTCTGCTTTTTCTTGAGACATCTTATCAGGCATTGTAAAAATACATTTGTAGCCGCGCTGAGCTGCGACCATAGCGAGTCCAATTCCTGTGTTTCCGCTAGTAGCTTCAATGATAGTTCCACCCGCTTTTAATAATCCTTTTTGTTCCGCATCCAATACCATATACAATCCAATTCTGTCCTTGATTGAACCGCCAGGGTTACATCGCTCTAACTTGACCCAGATTTCACTATGTTGAAGATGAGAAGTGACTTGATTTAATTTGATTAGCGGGGTATCTCCGATTGCAGAAACGACGTCGGTATAGGTTCTCGCTGGTAGTACCATTGCTGGGCCTGTGGAGGTGTTGGTTTCATTCTTGTCCCACTATCTTATCAGACTGTGGCTGAACTTCATCCCAAAAATTGTCGCCTTTCGAGCAATTACTTCTTCGCTTTCGCTTTCCAAATATTAATGTCAACTTTCAAAAACCTGAATTATAACATTATCTTTAATTCTGATTTGATGGCTCATGGACATACTCTTGTCCGAAATAAAACTACAACAATCAACACCGCTCTCCAAAAATGCTTCACGCAGTGCTGATAAAAATCTCCCTCTAGCACTGACCCATCCCTTTTTTGGTTGTTCTTCATTGAAGGAGGAAATCAATTGTTCAATTGTTTTATCTGCAAATCGTTCTACAAATTCATTTATTTGTTTATCTTCAAAACCAGTATTAATAATTCCGCCCATACAAGTTCTAAGAATTGACCCGTAATATAGATTCAGCCAACTAGATTATGCACTTTAACTCAGAAGGCAGAGTGGTAAAGCACTCACTGAATTTGAAATCATTGATTAATTCAAGCGCTTTTGGAACCCATGTGAAAATGGTCCATTCCCAAATCTCGATAGATTTGTGGCATTACACCATTCTTTGAATAAAGATAAAGTGCGGTGACTGCGACTTGTTCAGCAGCATTCACCCATGCGAGGGCAATAGCGATTGCAACTGCACCGAATGCTAATCCGATGTACCATAGTGGCCCTAATACTGCCATCAATGCAAAGGTGATTATTGCGATCACGGCCATGAAGAAGAACCCGATTAGCCCAATTCCAAGACCTGAGGTGATATTCTCCCCCCAAGACTTGAAGAACATTTTCTTACTAGATTTAAGACTGTCACCAAGACCTTTGCCTTCGATAATCATGTGTGGTATCATGAAGAAAGTCATCATCCACCAAATCGCTGCTCCGATGGCCGTCAGAATCATTGCAAGGATTGCTGCTCCGCCTTTCTGTTCTCTTGCAGCTTGATTCAAAATCTTCAGCAACAGTCCGACAGTTCCTGCTATAATTCCCCATACAATGATGATGTGAAGTTTGCTCATTGCCGCAGATACCCCATCCATAAATTTAGGGTCTCCGCCTGTAAGTCGGATATGTGAATTAGCAACGATTGCACTATTCCAAAAAGTTACAACTATCGAGATTGTCATATATCCTAAAAAAATGAATCCCATGTATTGAGGGGTCATCTGTCCTTCCGAATCTAGGGTCCAAGCTTGTTCAAGATATTGAGGCATGCTCATTGCAATCATCGCTAATAGGCTTAAAAATCCCGAAATGAACATGTAAATAATCAGTTCAGGGTCCTTCTTAACCACAGACATACTCAATTTACTCATTTTCCATCCGCGACTAATCGTTGCAAAGAATCCCATGGTCACCCTAGGGGAGGGGAGGTTTTGTTGATTCCGGTAACTTGCTACTCTTTATCGGGGTAACTTGCCAATCTATGGCCCACGCCTGTTCAAGGTGCTGGGGAGTTCCTATTGATGCCAGTAATTCTCTGATATTTTCAAGTTATTTCCCCTACAATGGAGATAAACTTCATTAGAGAGGCTCTCCACGAACAATCATGCAATTAAGCGAAGATGGTAAATTTATGTGGAATGGAACTGAATGGATAGCAAATCCAGATGCTTCTTCTACAGCACCTGTAGTATTATCCGCAAATGTAGCACAGATTGCATCAACAGCACCTAGTACAATGATAATCGGTCATATAGATGAAAAATCTACAAGTTCAATAATCAACTTTTCTTCAGCATTATCAGTGTATAAATACGGATTTCTAAGTATTCTTGGGGGACTTGCTTCATTCATTATTCTCTCCGCCGTTTGGGGAATTACTTATGCAGTTTTAGGAAGTGATAGCGGAATATTCGGTTTAATTGTCATTTTCATTGCCTTGCTTGTGTCAGTTATTGGTTACGGTCAACTGATCATCTACCCAGTCGGAGTTGCACTCAAAGACGGACGCAGCGATTCTGTTTCATTTGGCTACATGGATTCTTGGAAGACCTCATTTGCAGGCTTTGTCGAATCAGTAGCGGTTATCTCAATAATGGGTTTAGTGCTTGGCTTGGGAGTACATCTCGAATCAATGGGATTAATGATAATTGGAGGAATTGCTTGGTTTCTCTTCATGATTGGCTACATCCCTTATATGGTTCGCAAAGCAGCTGAAATCATGAATTGAAATCTTCACAAAGGATTTCAGTATTGCTTTTCAATAAAGCCCAAAAGATGTTCAAGTTAAAATTGCATCCTTTCGTGACTACTTTCTGCACCCTTGCATCATTGAAAATACACAACCGATAATGAAGACAAGGTCGAACTGACCTGATGCCAAAGACGTAGATTCCTCAGTGACTATTGAAGACCTCAATATGATCGATTGGACTTCGTTTGTTTTGGAACTGGTAGTTCTTGTAATGTTCGTGGATTGAAAGGGAAATGGCCACTCAGGTCCAATTGACAATTCCACCGGGTATGCCAAGATTAGAAGAAGACAAGTGAACTGAACACTATGTTCGTGAAAAGTAAACATGCTAGTGAATCCCATAGCAAAATAGGACTACAAGGATTCTCGATGTGACTTTTCATTGACTACTATTCGCTCTTATCCCGATTACTAGATTTGCTAATCCAGAAAGTAACAATAGAACGCTCAACCAAATAGGCATTAATAAAATCAAATCATATGGTAAATGAAGCATATCTAAGAGTGATTCCCCTCTGGCGAATTTACCACCTGCACTTGCAGTTAGTAAAATTGCACCACAAGCTGCCATCCCGAAACTGGATTGGATCAGTGAAGTTTTTGATTCATCCCAAATGCTACTTCCGACCTTCCATCTGCTAACAAGGACCCCAATCGCCAGTCCTAAACCTGCAAAGGAGAGCCATAATTTGTTAACTAATACTGCACTCATAAATCCACCGTCATTTACTCCGGCTGAATTTATTCCGGACAAAATTGCAAATGGTAAACTAAGTAATCCGAATAATAACGCCCCGTGTGCAATACTGTCAAGTGCATCGTTTGCTTTATCGTTTGATAATATTTTGAAACTATACAATAGTTTGAGACCAAAGCAGAGTCCCGCTAATGCAAATGTTCCGACTACCAATTCTGTAGTGACCACGTGTAAAGTTCCTGCTGAAACCATCACAACTCACCTCCTTCGCCTAGTGGTTGAGTCTCATCAAACAATTTTTCTGCTTTGGTATTGGAAGTAGTTTTATTTCTAGTTTGAAGTAATACTGTTATTCCTGCAAAAAATAGTAGCACACTTATTGCTTGTAGATAGACTGCTGTTGTATCAATGCTGAAGCCTTGTTGATTGCTAACCAAGGTAAACCAAGGTGTCGTTTGTTGTGGACCTTCACCGTCCAAAATAGCCCGCCATTGCATAGTGGATGGTTGGTTGGCTGTTGGCAACTCAACCATGAAACCATTAGCAGAATCGCCAGTCACATTTGCTTGATTGGCAATCCCGCCATCAATTCTCCATTCAACTGTAACATTATCTGTATCCTCAACCAATAATTGAAAATTACTTTGTTGCCCTACTTCTCGTGAAACAACCGGCATAAAGTCGGTGGATAATCGTGGTAAATTATCTGGTATTGGTAGAACTTCAACGCTGTAGGCCTGACTTATTCCGAAGTGTGGAACTCCATTACCGCCGTGATGAATAGACGCAAAGAAGGTGTAATTACCAACTTCTGGGGCTCTCAATACCCACTCAGTTGTATCTCCAGTAGTGAATCCTGATAATTCGATGTAATTGTTAACCGCCCCATTAGAATCTGACAATATCTGCCAACCGATATCCTGTGGAGTATCACGATACCCTGTTGTATCGCTCAATAAGAATAGGCCAATTGGAACATAAATTGAAGTTGTCAATTGGTCAACTTGAAGCGTAAAGGTTGTTGCCTGACCTGCATAGATATTCGACTCTGTTAAAAGCGTCAGAGATGCAGACGAGGTTGCATTTTGATCTGAATCACCATGGCAAGCACCACCGCATTGCATGTCAAAGGTTCCGTCATCAACACCACCAGGTTCAGCCGCTCCCAAATTGGTGGAGAGTAATAATAGACAGAGTACTAGCGTGGCTTTTATTCTCATTAAACTCATCTCATTGACCCCTGTTTAGATATCCCATAGCAACCGTAATCAGACTTAAAATAAGCATTATAAATCCAACAATAATTCCGCCGAAATCGTTAGTACTTTGTATTTCTTTGAAGGAGGACTCAACTGTAATGGGTGAGGATTCACTACCTGCGTCCAATTGCCTTCCATCGACTATTGGTTGAATTGAATATGAATTGTCACCTGAAAATATTGGTCTGTCGGTGAAACTTGTTTGATTGGTAGTAGCGATGATATTGCCATTGCGGATAACTGAGAATTGGCTTTGTGCTCCATCCCATTGCCAAGATAACTCTACTTGTTGTCCATTCTGGATTGAAGTGATATTACTGACATGTGGCCCGTTTACAACTTCAATTGTTTTAGTTGCTAATCCGATTCCACCCAAATCATCTACTATCTGTAAAGTCAATGTAACTTGAGAATATGCAGTGAAGGTGAATGATTGCATTGAATGGGCTGAACCTGAATTTCCGCTACTATCTATCCATGACCAAATGGAGTTGACTACTTCGCCATCACTATCGCTGGACATCTGAGAAGTTACTGTTATGGCCTCTCCAATCCATACAGGATTGGTGACGATGTTGATCAACGCGGTTGGGGGACTATTGCTTATCGTTGTTGAAGCAATTACCTCTTGACTGTTTTCAGTGCCATCATTGCCAGTCACTTTACAAGTCCAAATTTGACCTGGCCCAAGCATAGTTGCAGGTACTGTTTGTAAATTATCAAGTGAGCCTTCTCTGAATCCGTTTCTTAGCCACTGAATACTAACGCTAACTGGGTCATCATCGGCATCTGAAGAAGAAATATTAGCTACTAAATCGGTGGATGAATCTACACTCTGCGGTAGAGAGAGTGAAACTTGAGGGGCGATATTTGGGCCTACTTCGGCAATCTGGATAGAAAGTATCCCCAATGAATCACCTTCAGTATCGATGTTGCCATCTGCTGCAAGAACTGCAAGGGAGAATGTTACTATGCCGCTTCCAGAACTCGGTGCTGTCCAAGTAACAGTCCATGCTGTACTGTCAGAAGAAGAGTGTGTTGCTGATAATTGAGGAGAATTAACTTGGGCATCGGTGCTAGGATTGGAAAGTGTGCCTTTGTCAATGTCTAAAGAAAAACCACCCGCAGGGGCTGAAATACTCATCCCGATATTCAGAATATACTGTTCTCCTGCCGTATATGTGCTGGGATATCCAGATAATTGGGCGTTTGTTGCAGAGGTACTATGGCAATTACAACCAGTTGATGTTTCAAATTTACCAGTGGGGTGGCCATCTATGGCTGGAGCTGATACGACTAACAACAATAGTACCGTTAATGCCAGTGTACTAAAGCGACCCATGGCAATGCTTTACTGCATTTACATTTCATACTTCGGCTTTTATTTACAGCAAATGCTCGATTTAGAATTCAAATAATGACTTCTGGCCATCACTTTTTTCATCTATTTGAGAGGGTTTGGGTTGTTGTTCGGCCACTACCTCATCGACAGATTTCGGTTGTTCCGGGCCGGAAGAGCCTATTTGCGAAAATAATTCCTCCTCACTCCAGATCAAGATTTGTAGAGATTCTGCTTTGGCTAGTTTTGTGCCTGCCGCATCGCCAGCCACCAAGACATCTAACTTGGCTGAAACACTGCTGACAACTTTTCCTCCAGCATTTTTTATTGATAATTGAACTTCTTTTCTCGGCCGGGTCAATGAACCCGTTAAACAGAACGTTTTTCCCGATAGGCTGCCGCTGGCTATCGCTTTTGGCTGGTCTTCCACTTCAATAAAGGACACTAAATCAAGTAACATTTCTGTTCTTGAAGCAAGGCCATCTCTTACTTGTCTAGCCACTATCATTCCGATTCCATCTATTTCAACAAGGTCGTTTAATGCCTGATTTTCCTGTTTCTGTGGTTCCTGTTTTTCCCGTGGTTCCTGCTGCTCCTGTGGTTCCTCTGCAGCAACAACCCATTGCATTAAATTATCAAATGATGTAGCGAATTGGGCTACTAATATTGCCAATTCAGGGCCGATTTTTGCAATACCGAGAGCGTGTAAGAATTTTGCTAGAGGCATCTTCTTAGTTTTGGATAATTCAGTGACAACATTTACTGCTGATTTTTCCCCCATTCGTTCAAGATTTTCTAACTGGTCCTGTTGTAGGCGATAGAGGTCTGGAATGTTTGCAACCAACTTTTCTTCCAATAATTGTTCGACTAACTTCTCTCCGATTCCATCCATTTCCAATGCTCGGCACCAATACAGAATTGAGCGGCTTGTTCTATCTGTGCACATCATATCTTCACAACGTAACATAGCCCCATCAACTACCAATAGTGCTTGGCAAGCCGGACATAAAGTTGGTATTTCAATATCTATTGTCTTTGGTAATTCTAACTCAAAAGCATTACCATCGGCATGGAATCGGCCTTTCATATCATTGATTGAGGCAGGTCCTAATCCACTTTCAATTTTAGGAATAACATCACCTCGGCGAACGATTAAAACTCTATCACCGATCTTGACTCCTAATCTCAGTACTTCGCCAACATTGTGCAATGTAGTATTTTCAACAGTTACACCGCCAACCATCTGCGGTGCGATTTTTGCAACTGGGGTAACCGCTCCTGTTCGCCCAGTTTGCCATGTAACTCCGAGTAATACTGAAACTGCTTCTTCAGGGGGAAATTTCCAGGCTAATGCCCATCGCGGGTGATGGGCGGTTTTACCGAGTAATTGTCTTCTTTCCAAGGTATCGACTTTGAAGACAAGCCCGTCGATTTCAAATTGGTAATCATCACGTTGTTGTGCCCATTTGCTAGTCTCTGCGCACATTGACTGAATTGCTTCAGCGGAACCATCAAAATCATGAACATGCCAAGGTGCAGGCTCAATACCGGCAGTTTCGCTTAACCAAAGCAGCACTTCAGAATCTTGCTTGAAATCTTGAGGTGAAATGCTTTGGGGGTGGCGGTTATTAGCATCGGGGAATTTGGCATCATATGCTTGGAATACCAAATCCTCTGCCTTTGCTTTACCCTCTGCCCTCTTTTGCCGCAATGCTCCAGCAGCTAAGTTACGGGGGTTTGGGGAAATATCGCGATATTTTTTCTCGAACATGGTTTTGCGCATTACAACTTCGCCGCGAACATGGACATCTATCTCCACCCCCAATGATTCAGGGACATTTCCTAATCTGCGAGCATTGCGAGTGACATCTTCTCCTCGTGCGCCGCTACCACGTGTTGCAGCCCTAACCAAGCGCCCTTTACGATATTCTAGAGATAAGGCCGAGCCGTCCAATTTGGGCTGAGAAATGAATCTACTAGCGCCCAATGCGGTTTCGTTAACAAAATGATTGATTTCTTCATCACTAGTAGCCTTGTCAAGACTGCTCATAGAAAACATATGGTCTACTTTTACAGTACCTGGGTCTACATCTGAGCCTACGATGCTGAGTTGCAGGTGATTCGGGTCAAGCGCTTTCAGTTCGTCCCACAATCTATCAAATTCTACATCTGGAATCTGAGTCTGTGATTGATTATAATAGAGATCTGAATGGAAGGCTATCCGTTGTGATAGCCAAGCGATTCGCGCCGCTTCATCCTGTGGATTTGGACCGACCTCCGCCATAATATGAACAGGATGGCGAGCCTTCTTGAACACTCGCTTTAGATAGCAAGAAAAGTAAATTTACCACCTTATTATTGACAGAGTAACACCTACTGGAGTCGAATAGTCTGCCTTCGGCCATTTGATTTAATGAGATGGTAAGTAGATATTAGAATATGGGCGCAAGGGGTTCGGTATTTATTTGAACAGAACCTAATCATTCTCAATTAGATCATATGCTCAAAATAATCTAAATTTTTGTCTAAGACTTTATTTCAGATTGTTCCGCATCTTCAACCAAAATGAATTCAAAAACTCCTTTGGCACTATCATAATCTATACTTGAGAATACCACTTTCATTTGGCGGTTTTCGAACGGATCGTGGAAGTAAGGCTGACCAGTTCGGAAAACTCCGAGAATCTCCTTGTAGTCTGCCATATTCATTTTCCCAGAAATTGTATAGACTGCTGATTCTGCACCCTCATCCATGAGATCGTCACCTTCGCTACCACGGATTACAGTTCGTTGCAAACGGCGTTTCACATTCATGTGAACATTACACCCGTCGATCTTTTTCCAATCTTGGCCTTTGGTTGCAATGAAGCACTCGCTAACTTCCATGACCACCCTAGAGGGTGGCCCTTTGATAGTAGTTCTGCAATGCCCAATGGTCACGCAATCAGAATAGATGGTAGTGGCTCTGAGAGTTACTCTTGTGGCACACAACAAACTGTACAACTAGACCGATATACAACTTCTCAATCCACCCCCTCTATTGAGGAGGTGAATTGAGCATGCACCCTGATTTAATCAGTAATGATTCATTCTCTACGAGATAATGCTGCACCAAGTAGTCCAAGTGTTGCTAGGATTCCGGTGAATCCTGGCATCATTGGGTTCTCATCTGCATATGCATTTGCTTCTTCAGAGTGAAGACGTGGAGTATTCCACTCTTCTGTAAGATTCAATTCTGAATGATCAATAATTATCATATCTCCTGAGCTGAGTGTTCCGCTTGCATCAGTATCCATAAACATAACTCCAGGATTGGAAGTAGAATTACCGTCCATGACTATGCTGGAAAGAACTACCGAGTAGACTCCTTCTTCACAGGATTCAGGGGTCATAGATTGTTCAGACATTACACAATTTGCTAGGACAAGGCTGTAATCATCTAGAACTCCTTCCGCAGGGAAAAAGCCCATAATATACAGGGTTTCAGAGTCGCCAGTGTCTTCATCAGTTCCTTCGCCACCGTTATCGTCACCGTTATCGCCACCGTTATCGTTATCGTCACCGTTATCGTCACCGTTATCGTCACTGTTCATCTCATCCCAGAGTGAAGTGAATTCGGTCATGTTTAATCCCTCGCTATTGTCACCAACGTACATATTGTACATGGAGTCGATGTTGTATTGGTCTTCTTGGGACATTGTATCATTGGGGTCTAATCCAATGAATAATTCACTTACATTGATTTGACTATTACCATCAAGATCAAACATGCTAAACATCTCTTCAGGAGTTGAAGCATTAGAATAATCGGTATTCATGATCATGTCAACCTCGTCAATGAATAATTCCAATTCAGTGAGGTTTAAGTCACCACTATTATCCATGTCCGAATCATTGAATGCTGAAAATAGTTGAGATTCAAATCCTGAATCATCAGATAAGTTTCCAGACTCAGCCCAATTTGAATTCCACTCAGCAGTAAACTCACTCCAAGATACAGCGCCATTACCATCTGCATCAGAAGCATTCATTGCTTCTTCAGGGCTAGGTGTTTCGTCATTGTTGTTTTCATCATCACCGTTTATCATTTGATTGATATAACTAAGTTCAGATTCATTCAAGAGACTGTTGTTATCCATGTCACCAATTTCAAACATCATATCAGCATCTACATCATCGGCATTCATTGATCCGTATCCATCATTGGTCAGATCATTTTCGATACAATTGATGAATTCTTGGTAATCAACCATTGAGTCGTTATCCTCATCACAAGCAGCAACATCACGGTCAAAGGACCATGAATCAGTTTGTCCGTTGTTGTTTCCACTGTTGTCTTCAAACTCATCGGAGCCATCAGCACAATCTTCCATTCCATCGTTTACCCAGTCAGCATCGATTAGTTGACCGTCATCACACATGAATTGGTCGCCGCCGTTGTTATCGTCGCCGTCTCCGAGCATACTCATCATCTCTTCACCCAATAATAGGAATGGTAGAGCAGATAGTGGAATTGTTTCATCAACCGCTGCTTCACCAGAATTGATCAGAGTAAATCTGACGTAATTGTTAGCTTCGTTTACATCAACTAATGTAAATCCGGTTACTGCGAAATCAGTAGTAGTATAAACTACAAGTTCACCAAATGGTGCGCCTGCTACATTTAATAATCCAGTGAATGACATTCCTGCTTCAGTAATACTAAAGTCTTCAAATGTTGCATTTGTAGTGAAGTATGGGGTATAATCTTCAGGCGCTGGGTCTACTTCTTCGCCTTCTTCCATGCCGTCATCTTCCATGTCATCATCATGCCCATTCATGTCATCGTCATGTTCAGGACCATCTTTAGTCATTAAAATTCCACTTTGAGTTGTTGAATTATACTGATACATGACAGTAATAGATTCTCCTTGACCGACTATTTCAAATGCTTCAGAATCATACATAGATATTTCACCCATCCATACTGCGCACATATTTGTTGAACTATCAAAGTTTCCATCATCACATTCAGATTCCTCAGATACGTAGAAGTGATTCCATGCTCCTGTTGAATTTAACTCGAGTACCCCTGCTTCGCACTCTGTACTTTGATCCACACTACTAGTCATACATTCACGGTATGCAATTTTTTCAGGCATTGTGGATTCGCCTGTTCCAAAGGTATGATTAGTCTCGCCTACTGTCGTTCCACACATGGAAAAGTCAAGGCCATTATCAAGAATGACACCAGTTAGATTTCCATCTGAAGGGGCTAATGAGTAGTTTACAAATTCGATACAACCCCACATTATTTCCATGTTGTCTCCATTCATATCGTCTCCACCCATGTCATCATCGTCCATGTCATCATCTTCCATGTCATCATCTTCCATGCCGTCATCTTCCATGCCGTCATCTTCCATGCCGTCATCTTCCATCATCTCGATGAGTTCCCTGAATCCATGTGCATGAGTCATGCGAACTGTCATGTTACTCTCACTGGTTGAAGTGGAGTATTGAATTTGGTTACCGGACATGATAATTTCTTGAGTGCCGAAGTCCTCGCCATAGTTGTCCATCGTAGTAGTTTTCATTCCAGTAGGCGTCATAAGAGCTGTTTCTAGGTAAGTCCATGTCATATTGTCTTCGGATACTTCGGATACTTCCATAGAATATCCTATAGTAGTGGTGATATTGTCTTCAGGGCCTTCATCCATAAATTGAATAAATTCCATAATTCCTTGCTCTAATGCTTCTTCTGATGCACAGAATGCAGTTGTATTTACTGATTCTGCTGCACTGTTATTAGCATCGTAGTTTAGAGCAGTAGCATCATTACAGCCTGCTAGAATGATTGCGTCGGACACTGAATTTTCATCTGCTCCGAGACATCCGGAAAGAAGTAAAAGTGCGGTCATAAATAGTGCAAAGGTTTTATCCATACCTCATATCCGGCAGCCCACCCTTTATGAAACAATGCCTTTCAAAGGGGTCTTAGATATGCGCTCTCGGGGTTTATTCCCTTAAAATGGGACTTTATATCGCGCTATTTACAATTGATTGGGTCTCGTTTAAACTAAAAAGCATACTTTAGACCGGTTTGCTCACGGAGGATTGTCACTCAAAGGAAAGAGCGACAAATTCGCTATCTGCCATTGGACATCTTGTCATAATGGCTTTGCTCATGACCCGCATATGAATCTCTGCAACGACTTCCACTGTTGCATGGAACATGTGCCCCGCATGCACTTCAACATCATCGTTAGTGAATGTAGCATGAAGGTGGGTGAATCCACTACCATCAACCATTCTTGCGAAATTGCCCTGTAACGTTACCAATTCACATGGACTCTCTAATGTCCAACGTTGGTAGATATGTTCTGCGTTCATAAAGCCATAGGCATTATCTCGAGTGCGGCCAATTCCGCTTGTTATTGCTGCTGCATTGACATTTTCTTTATCTGCAACTTCTCTAATACCTGCATGTATTTCTTCACCAGGGTCCAGCCGGATGAAGATGTCATCTCCGCTTCTTGTCCAATCCATGTACCGGCTAAAACAATGAGGGTTTTGATTGTAATGCTACCTATTATTCAGATTCACCGATATTAGATTCAAAATTATTACTTGGAGGTTGTTTTGCAGAAATAACATTTTCAATCTGTAATCTGGCGATCGACAAATCATGGCGATCTCCCCCCAATGGTAATGGACCAAAAATACCCCAGCCCTTTCTCAATAGCATTATTCGCCGCTTTGGTTGCTTTTTTGCTAGTTTTAACATCGACCATGGATACCTTTGCCCATCAGCAAACAGGTGAGTTGTTGTTATTGCATAACGCTTAGGAACCAATAAAGAAATCAAATGGAGAGCTAGTAAAATGTCCCATATTATCACATAGGTTGCTGAAGTGTTGGAGAGTTGTACTAACGCCCACGGTAGTGCCATCATCGCTGCCATAGAACCAAGGTTGCCCCATTGCCTTATCACTTCTTGAGCTCCTTCACTTTTCCAAGCAAAATTTCCATTACCTTGTTTTCCGAGAGTTGGTACGTCGGTGCGTTGTTTTGTCAACCAATAAGCATCCCATGCAATTATTATTGCGAGGATTGAAACCGCTACAAAGGCGATGTCATTCGCATCTGGTAAGGCGTTGGATGTCACCATAAGATCGCCTCAAAGAAGTCGTTCGTCAAATAATTTCATCTCAGAGTCGCCGCCTCGCCTAGAACGCACTACCAACATTATTGCTAATATGATTAAACCGATGACAAGAAGTAGCCCTGTGTTTGAAATAATAGAGTCTTCTTTAGTGGAAACCCCTTCTAAGATATCCGGCGTTCCATCATTATCATCATCTTGGTCTTCAAATAGCCATGTTGACATTCCTTCGGGGCAATTGATAGTATCGGGCATTCCGTCATCATCACTATCTAAATATGCACAGGCATCCAGTGGGAATTTATCTTTGATATCCGTAAATCTATCGTTATCGTCGTCCTCATCATAGACATCTGGGCCACAAGAACGTGATATGGTGTTGTCAAACCAATCGCTATCGTCGCAGGTTGCTGTCCAATCTCCATCAGAGTCGAGTGCTGTTACTTCAAAGTCAACACTCGCTGATGACATCTTGCCAAATGAATCTGTGACTTGTAATTCCAATACATAGAGTCCTTGTGGAATATCTGTCAAATTATATTGTAATTCGCTTGGGCCGGTAAGAACTTCATTTCCGGATGAATCGGTGACAATCCAAAGTAGAGTTAATTCCTCAGTTGAATCATAATCATCAGAGACTTGTGCAATCGCCGTTAGGTATGTTGATTCCATGAATCTTTGACCAGAATATGGAGCGCTAATAGTGACTGTTGGTTGGCCGTTTACAGTCATGTTAACGATAAGGTGATTATTGTTATCCATTGGTAAATCAAAGGTTGCTTCAGAATCAATAACACCTTCTGCACTAGCCATTAGAGAGATTGAAGTCGCTTCATATGTTGTGGTTGATGAAATCCATTTCAACAATAATTTCGCTTCTGCACCTTGTCCGCTATAACTCGTAGATTGACTATCTATGCCTGAAACTAATACTTGGTAATCAGCATCGAGTGATTGATTATTCATTTTAGCATCTAGAATAAAGGTCTCAAAGATATACACATTGGATTGCAATAAGGAAACGGTTGTTGACTGGCTGTCAACATCTACCAAAGTGATTTCAGCTGAAGAGGATTCTATTTCTCCTACTACGCTGCCCTCTTCAATAATGCAACCAAAGCCTTCCGCCGATATTGCTGTGCTCGCCCACAAATCAGTATTTCGCATTATCAAATTTACTGGATTTTCACCTGCATCGGCATGCAAGTCTATTGCAACTGCATAATTTGCGATGTTGGCATCTTCAATCACTAAGGGGGAAGAGGATTTTCCATGATGCACAGTCAAACCTGTACCTGTTCCTTGGCCGTTCAAATCTAATCCAGAAATAATTCCAGCAGTATCATCAAAGTCTATTGCAGGAGCGCCGTTTATCTCAATATTTGATAATATAATTTCTCTATTGGTAGTTCCTGCGATCGCTGCAGTTCCAGAGGTTGTGGCACTAAATCCTTCAACTAAAAATTCTCCATCTATTGATTCAAGCCACAATACATTACCATCACCATTGAATGAATTGGCATCGATATCTTTGGCACTACCAGTAACCCCAGTAAGTTCCATTCCTGAAGAAATATTTTCGCCAATTTTGAAACCATCTATCTGTAAATCAACTTGTCTTGCCCAAATACCTGGCCCATTACATGAATCCAATTCAACCCCTGACAATGTTAGAACCGACTGAGAAGGATATGCGAAAATACAACCTGAACCTCCGTCATGGAATTCAGAATTTCTAATATTAACTGCTGCTGAACTACCCGAAGAAACCTGTATTAGTGGGTCTGAACCGCTAGAACGAGCAAATAATGCCGAACTTACATCTACTGTTCCGAGGCTAGGAATTGTAATTGCACTACTTGCTTCCACTACATGGGTCCCTGATAAATCAATAAGAGAACTGGTGTAATCCCCTAATACTAATCCACCCCAACGAGCACCAAATCCTGTGCTAGAGAGTGTAGCGATTCCAGCATCTAGAATTCCGTTTACCGTTATCGTTGAACCTTCTGTAGAACGAATGGCGACCCCGTCATGAATTGTTAAGGTTGTGAATTGGCCAACTTCCAAATTACCGTCCAAGTAATATGGACTCCATTGAGCCTCTAATATCAACCATGAATTGACTACTCCAGTTGGGAGAGTTGATGCCATAAATGTATGAGTTAAACTGGAGGATGAATCCCATGAGGTCATGTCGGTGAAAGATTCTATTTGCAAAGCTACGGTTTTCATTCCACCAGTTGTATCGCTAGAATCGTCGACATGTCGAGCGATTGCTGAAGTTGAAACTTTACCATCATTATCTGTTTGAGACGTTGCCCCATCCACAGAAACTATTGCACCTACTACCGGCTCTCCTTTGTCCAATACTGTGATGTCGAGTTCGGATAATAATGTGAATTCGCCTCCTGTTAGGATGCTTATGCTTCCTTCTACATCTCCTCCGGTCATTTCGACTTTACATCCAGGTTGTAATGTTAGGTCACCTTTGATGACCAAACTAGAAATCTCACGAAGTGTTTGACATGACCAAATGAGATTGGCGTCTATAATCAAAGAATTATCAGCGTATGCTGTAACCATTGCAGATGTTCCTGCGAAAATATTAGCCACCGTGATCGTTGCATCTTGGCCACTCAGAATACCTGAACCTTGGACATCTATTTGCGCGTTTTGAGGTAATTGTAAATCAACGCCAACCAAGGAAAGGCCAGCATTGTTCGAAATTGTCAAATCTCCAGTTAGCATATGTGCTGTTCCATCGACCTTCGGATTAAGAACTACAAATTGCCCACTAGGAATAGTCCAATCCCCTGAAGGAATGACTGGTATTTGCACAGATTGACCTACCTGTCCACCGGTGAGAGAAACCCTTACCCCAGCACCATCGAGTGTAACTGAAACCATTGAACCAGAAGATAAGAGGGGTAAGTCCGCAGCGCCATTGATATCACTGATTAATTCAAAACCATGAACATTGATATTGGCTTCTACTGGATTACCTAGTAAATCGGTGAAAGTAACTGCTGTTTCAATAAACTTATCAGATGATGATGTGGCAATTATTTGTGAAGTTGAAGAGCCATAGAGGAAATAGCCATCGCCCAGTGCTTGAGAAGACCCCGCTGAATTTTGAGGTTGGAAGTTACGAACTGTTGCATCAGCACCGTCTGCCAAGGACAGTGGTGTGGCATGGAGTGCTGCTATCCATTGGCCTAGATGAAGTGATGATTGACCGATTAGATTTGCCCCTGTGTTTTGGGCGGTGGTTTGAAGTGAATCTGCCTTTAATGTAGAGTCGGATAAATCAATACCAACTTCTTCACCATACTCCAAAACAATATCTGTTGCCACGATTGTGCTTTGCTCTGCATTGATGGAAGTAGCGAAATTATTAACTTCAAAAGTACCTAACTGAATGTCCGAATACCAAATGTTTAGGGCTTCGGATTCGCTATCAAAGGAACTGTATGTTTTTTCAATAATTATATCATTCCAATCGTGAGTGCCGCCCAAGATATTGGCTGCGCGTGAAATAGTTCCTAGATGTTCAATGTCAAGACCTTGGATTTCAGAATTTGGTCCTGAAATTATTAATGCGTCTTGTTGGGTTGTGATATTAGTTGACTGTATTGTTAACAATCCTTGCCCCGATGCCGAGATACCGCTATCTTGGCCAGATAAATCTGATGCTGAAAATTGATGTTCACCTATTCCAGATAGACTGGCAATATGGTTGCTATCCCAAACTTCCAGTTGGTCAAATTGACAAATACCTGCACAATTTGAATCGATAGTAGCTCTATTGGCATTGATTGATGATTGGAATTTGACATCATTCAATTGATACTGTGTCGCTCCGTTAGCGCTGAGTAGTCTCTGTCCTGCTACCGCAGCAGTATTGACTAGCAAGTCATCACTATTTGCCGCATCGATGAGTAATGCCACGTCCGTACCTGTGATGTTTGACACTTCTACCGAAGCCCCAGATACTGAAGAGATACCGACTGTTGCCTGACTAATACTGATTCGGTTGGCAACTAAATTACCATTGCTTGCACTTATGCCGATTCCTGCTGAGGAGATAGTTATGTCTTGGCCGAAGAAATTGCCGCTATTAGAAATTCCAATTGCAATGTCATCAAAAGTTGCCCCGTCGATATTTATGTCCCCACTATTCCTAATAGTGTCAAAATCGATGTGGTTTGCCGATATATCAGTAACGGATGAACTACCGATTGAATCAATGGCCATGTATGAGTCATTGACTATGAGTTGGGTTGCTTGTAGTGTTCCTTCAATGAGAACTCCGATTTCAGCATTTTCAATAACTACGTTTTGCAAATTAGCATGACCATTTGCTGCTATTTCAAGTCCAACCCAAAGTCCAGCGCCATGTGACCCTTGAGTAAGAGGTGGAATACTGGAATTGAACAATACGTCGTTGGCATTCAAAGTTCCTTCGACTGAGATCCAATACTCTTTGGCGTCTATTGTCGTTCCAGGTTGAATGGTCAGAGTCGTACCATTGGCGACTGTAACATTTCCGCTAAGAATAATCTCTCCACTCCAATCGGTGTCGGAATTGATGACACTATCTGCAGAAGATGGGGCTATCAAACAAGTCATTGGTGCAACGAGTAGCAATAAGACGAGAATATGGGTGCGCATGCTTGCCATGCCTATGCCTCTTTGATTATCCATAAGAACCCAAAGGCTTCGCGTCAGAAGGATTGGGGTGTATTGTAGGCTATTATTGTCGAGCCTTACGACCCTACAATGATTTACAATATCTAGTCAGAGTTGCTCACTTTAGAGAGGTGCTGAACGGTGCGATTTCTTCAATGAGATCGTGGTGTCCAACATACATTCTACGGCAACAGTAACGGTTTAGCCCGATTTGGTCGAGGGCGTCTGCCATTTCTATGCCAACTGCGATTTTCTCTTTGTACTCTTCCCACTTGTGGGCAATTAAGCCTCCACAACTGAAACAACGGATTGGAATTATCATAATTAATCACCTCATCTATACGACTTCTGCTTCTTCTTACGAGCACCGCGACCAAGTTGATGTTTGGCCTCCTTGCGGCGAGGATCGTTGACCAATAGGCTACGGTCGAATCTCAAGTATTCGTTTCGTAGTTCTTCGTCGATTCCCTCTTTGCCACCATTGTAGTGGACAAGTCCACGTGCAATAGCAGTACGAATAGCATCGGTTTGTCCCATAATACCGCCACCTTCTGTGGTAATATTGATGTCAACCTTGCTAAGACGTTTCATGGCGTCAGCAATAGTTAGTGGTTCCATAGCCTTGCGACGTGCAAGAGATGGGGAAAGGATTTCAATTGGTTCACTGTTAACGCGAACTCTTCCCTTGCCAGCGATAACGCTTGCACGAGCAATTGCTGTCTTACGCTTTCCTGATGATTCAACTGATTTCTTTTTCTTAACTGCCATCATTGTTCACCTCCAGTCCATCGGTGGGCTGGTGCACCAAGATTAGCTGAAATATCTCCAAGGAGAATAAAGCGGTCTGGTAGTGCTCTTCTAATCTTGCTATCATCGCCAGATTCATGGCCGTCAGGAAGATCAGACTCTAAGTGAGATGGGCAACCGATTTCAACCTTAAGATTACGGATTGCACGGCGTCCAACATTCTTCCTTTGGTAAGGAAGCATTCCACGGACAGTGCGCTTCATAATCATGTCTGGCATACGTGGGAAAAATGGACCCTTACGTGGATGGTTCAACTTATACTTTGCTTGGTATGTGTTTAATACCGAGCGTGGTCGACCAGATACGATTGCTTTCTCAGAGTTGATAATGATAACTTTGTCATCACGATCTTCCCTTGCTGCCTTTATGAGAAGTTCAGCAACAGTAGATGCTAACCGACCCATGATGAGACCATCTGCGTTGAATACGTAGGTAGTTTCAGGCAAGGATTACAACCCCCTTTCCAGTTGGATTTTCGTTCATCAGCTCGTTGTAGGTCAAAAATCGACCTCCAGCGGCTTCTATTTTCTCCCGAGCGCCATTACTTACACTGTATGCTGCGATAGTGTGGTTACTGACCAACTCACCTGAGCCAAGAAGCTTGCCTGGTATGAGGATTGTTGCGCCCTCAGGGGCATAGCGACTTACGCGGCTAAGGTTAGGTTGGGCCCAGTTCTTGCGACTTCTTGATAGTCGCATGGCCACATCTCGCCAAACAGCAGATCCGGTCTCACGAGACTGTGCCTTCAATACGTCGATCATGTCGACTAACTGAGTATTTGTCTTGTTTGTTGGATTGCTCATTTAACTCCCTCGATGCTTTGAAGCAGGCCGCCGTCTCGCCAACCCATTATCAAACCACCGACGCGGTAGGGCTGTACAGCGCGTCGCAGTGCAGCGTTTGGCCCAAGCACTCTGTTTCAAGTGCAGCGCGCCAAAAGCACCTTATCATTCGAATAGAATATCGCCTTTAGCATCGAGTAATTCAATGGTCAATCCCGCTGCTCTACCTTGAATGATGATCTCATCGTGAAGTGTGTCCGAAAATGCGTCCATAGCGCCCAATTCAGTTCCACCGGTGATGTCGGTGAGTTTGTCGATGAGGTGATTGAGAACGCATGAGACCCCGTAGGCTTGGCCAGCTCGGAATGCATGGTCAACGCCACCTATTTCTGGGTCTTCTGCCTTCATGCGCAGCATGATGGTTTGAGAATAAGCGACTAGAGCGCCATAAATGGCTTCTATTATCTGTGCTGCTTCGATATCGTCCAACAGATTTTGAGAAGTTGTTAGACCTGCAACTACTGCACGTTCGTAGATTTTGAACGCCGCGATAGTGTCTGTCGTCTCGATTTGCATAGCCTCGCCGATAAGTTCCTTCCAATCGTCCATGGTGCTACCACACAACACCCGCTCTTTGAATGTTAAGGAGATAATTCGTTAAATTATCCAATCCAGCGGCTAATTTCTACCTCGATGGATTTAGTCATACTAAGCAAGGGCTAGGTGGGCGCAACGCATTGCGCCACACCTATGCCTCGTTATTCAAGTTCAAAGTGAGAATCCTGAATTTTCGTCGCCTTCATCAAGTCCTGCTTGGCGCATTGAACCATCTGCTGCTACGAATTCACCGGCTTTGGTTTGGACGTCATAAAGATTGACTACTTCCTTTCTTCCAATCATTCCTTCCTCACCTAATGCAAGGGTTAGAGAACTAGCGATTGCATTTAGTGTACCCAATGCCTTATCGCGGTGTTCAACGCCGATATTGTGATCGGAATATCTTGCTTCTTCGAAGATTGTTAAGAATCCATCAAGTTGCTCGCTTGGTACCATGCTGAAAGCGGCACGAACTGCTGTTTCGAATTCACGAGTTGTTTCGTAAACCTTCTTCATGAATCCATGCTTTCTGAAGTGCTTAACCAAATTCTTGTAGCAATCGAAGATAGCAGCGATATACTCGTTACTTGCTTCCAATTGCATCATTGTATCGGTCAATATACCCTTTAGAGCATGAACCTGGCGACGCTCTTGTACACGTTGCCAATACATGAATCCTGCAATAAGTGCAGCCATCAAAACAATTGCAAATGCCATCATAGTTTCAGGAGTGAATAATGATGATTCCGCATTAATGTTGCTTGGTTCTGCCCATATAACTTCGTGAGTAATGTTGTCTTGGGACTCAGAGAAGTAGGTAGAACCTGGGTAATATGCAATAATACGCCATCTTCCTTCACAATCAACACCATTACAAGTTTTACCATCGAAAGCCCACTCGAAGCTTGCGTGTCCTTGTTCATTGGTGTTGGTTTTGTTAACTCCTTCCTTAACCCACTCATTGTCTTCAGAGTAGAATTGACGTACGAACCATACTTCTTCGTTTTCAACTGCTAAGTCAAGACGGTCGCGCAATAGTGCTATTTCGCCCGTGATAGCGGTTCCTTCTGGAACTCCGTTACTACCTGAATGACTCCATGTTTGCTTAACTTGTAGGTCAACGCGAGAACGCACTAGGATTTCTATATCCATGCTCGAACCGTTCAATACATTGGATGAATCCTTATCACAACCTCCAGCAACACGTAAATCTGGTTCAAATGCAACTCTTAGTGTTCTAAATCCTTCCAATTGACCACCGGTCGTTTCGACGCCCTTTAGCGACGGGTTTTGCAGTTGATCTCCACTAAACCATTCTATCGTACCATCTAATTCATTGGTGCGAATTGTTGCGATTGGGCGAACATTTTGATCCGGGTCAACATAGATGTTCAAACACTTTCCACCAACGTATTGGCCATTCGATTGTGTCAGTTTTGCATCGATGTGGAATGATTCCTTGAGATAGAGCACAGGATATGTACTTCCGTTAGGTGCCATCCATGATTCAACACTGGACTTGAATGGTCCAACTTCCATTACTGAAAGTGTTGAGTTAGAGAAAACATCAAACTCGGTTTGTACTGTCTTGTTTTCATAGCGGTATGCATCATTGTTATCATATGATGAATAGATGACAGATACCTTGGCCTTTCCAGCCATTACGTCACTAAGAGGACAAGTAATCGCATAGAATCCATCAGAGTCAGTTGTAGATGTTGGGCAAGCAATAGGGCCGGATTGGCCGTTAACCATCTCGTAATTAACACGGATAATTCTGTTTGTTAGGTTAGTACCTAGTTCATCAGACAACTGTCCAGTGACAACCATTGGCTTAGGAACGATTTCACCGGTCATAGGGTCAACTTCGCTTGTGTAAACGATTTGGTCGGTGACTTCTAAATTAGTGCGGCCGATTAAACTGAATCCATTTGCGTTATGAGTCATTATCACGCGGTAGTGATCGTTACCAGGTGTGCTTACACATGGATCCCATGCGCCTTGGATTCCTAAGTAAGACGCTTCTAATGGTGCGCATCCTTCGTTTGGAAGTGTTTCTTCGAAGCGAAGAATTACATTGACAGGTCCAAATCCATCTGGTAAGAAAGATTCAGGATCATCGCGCAATAGTTGTGGATTCAAAGGACTGATATTGGATTTCAAACATCCAATTGTCTCATTGCGGTCTAAGTCACCGTCTGAGTTTGCATCCCTGTCTGCGAAACCATCACCATTACCATCATAGAAACATAGGTGGGAACCATCAGGCTGTGGTTCTGGCAAAGAAATCAATCCAGCTTGTGGTGCAACTGTTGCAACGACTTGACGGTGATTGATTCCATCGAAGGACTTACCTTCGAAGATAACATCAACCAATCCACCATCAGGTGCCTCAGGACCATCAAGAGCGGCTCCACCGGAGTCGCGCTCTAGAGTCTTATTATCATCAACAATTTGTGCTGTGAAATCCCAACGGTCTCCAGATTGGCGTAAGTTAGGGTCTGCTGTTGTAACAGACAAGTAAGTTCTTGAAACAACCCACACTTCTTGTGTTGCTGTATTACCCTTCATCAATGGAGTTCCTGCATATTCAAATTGCAAGGTGAAGTCACCTAATGCATCTTGTGCTGAAACATTGAACGGAATCTCAAAGAATCCGTTATCATCTGTGTAATTAACACCCGTTCTTCCATCGAATGACCAAGTGTAATTGACTGGGGCATTGCGCACTGGTTGGAGAGAATTGTCAACCAATTTCGCCTGGATAGTTGTGTTTGTATTACGATAAAGACGAGGTAGAGAGGTCGTTTGGAAATCCGTAGTACCTACAACTGTTACATTGATGTATGCACCAGTATGAGATAGTGTTGTCGAGTTTCCAGTGAAATAGTATGCCGAGTTAGTGAAATCAACTCTTACACCATATGTTCCTGAACTGTATTGACTAAACCAAGACCAGTTGTAATCGTATACTGCATCTCCGTCCTTCATTATTGGGCGTTGTGCATATGCGGTCTCTTGCGCGCCCATGAATTGTCCATTGTGGTCAACGTCGATTTGCAAAGCGACTGGGTCTGCATCCCATGCATCATTGGTTCTATTTGTAACTGTACCAATAATTTGGAAACTTTCTCCAGTGTTCATTTCTGGAACAATTTCGCAACGAACTGGGCTTTGTGGGTCTGTTGGATCAACGGCACCACAAGGCGGTAAGTTAGAATCTCCTCCATTGACTAAATTGATGAACCAATGTGTTGTATTAACAGATATGAAATTACGTAGTCTTGCTGATTCACCCAATAGCGTTGCAGGATTTCCGTCCCAATTAGTAGCGTATGGTTTGTAGTTAGCAACATCGTTGAAGTTGATTCCTGCTGCAGTCAAAGCCTGTGCGTGGAATAAAGTTGCCCAGTCGCCAAAGGTACCATCACCATTGTTGATAGTTGCATCAAAGTAGTAAACCGGATTTATTCCGTTTGCAATCATTTGACCTTCGATATTCATGCGATGCATAATACGAACTTGGAATGGTAGTGATTCATCACCATGTAACCAAGGGAATGGCCATTCACTTGCCAATTCTGGCGAAACTCTTGCGATAATTTCAATATCGCCAGAAGGCAAACTTGTATTTGAATAATCATATCTTACTGGCACACCGAGGTTATCTAGAACTACGTTGTGGCTTACAGTTAATGTATCCCACACAATTTCTTCATATCCACCTGGAATCTGGCCAACGCCATTATCCATGGTTGAGTTCCAACGAACTTGTTTCCAAGTTCCAGAGACTCCTAAATCTTGGATGAAGGTTAAAGAAGCCCAACCAGACGAATCCGTTCGGTATCCTTCTCCACCGAATCCAGTGAAGTTCGTTGGGTGGGTCGTGTTACCGAAAATTCCACCAAAGATAGAGAATGTGATGGGTGCGTTCTTAACACGGCTATCGAAAAATCCACGCTCCCAATCTGCTGTGTAGTGTGCCTTGAAATCAAGCCAGAATGGTTGTTCATCGCTGCGGAAATATTCCCATGCTGAATAATCAACTGTCAGATTTGCTTCTACACCAACATTGTAAGATTGTGAAGTATTGCCATTGAATGCGAACATTTCTGTTACTTCAGCATATACGATATATGTTGAACTATCACCTACTGTGATATCTTCAGGGTATAGGAATTGTCCAACGCTGAAGTTTCCACCAGTATTTGTCAAAACGTCAGTTGTTTCAACTGCTTTGGTTCCATTTGCAGTCCACTCGATAGTGACTTGCACAGGTAATCCAACCGCGTTCTCCATCTGACCAGAAACTGGATTTACCCAATTTACGTGTCCGCTGAAAATCGCTGGTGAACGTGCATCAATCCAAAGATTGTTTGGAACGTTCATAGTGATGAAAGTTGGAGCTTTGTCATCCTCATCGAGAACACAATCATTGTCATGGTCCCAGTCACTTGATTCAGAACCTGCATAACATGTATCACTGGTGAAAGTATTTTCCAAATGGTCAAAGTCAGGATCTTCACGAGTATCATTGTCGTCATCATAGTCGACTGCATCCGGACCTGTTCCATTATCAAGAGGATTAGCGATACCTTCGCCATTTCCAAAGTCATCGTGATCCCAAGGGTTGGTTGAGTTGCGGCCAAAACGAGTAGGCCAGAGTAGAACTTCATCCACATCATGCATTCCATCTTGGTCGTCATCAAGATCAAGATCGTCACGCAGACCATCGTTGTCGTGGTCAAAGGCTTGAACTAGGCTAATTGCAAGTTCTACTGGGTTAGAAATTCCATCTGCATCCCAATCGTCATCTTTCCAGTCGACAATTCCATCATTGTCATTGTCAAATGGCATTTGTTCTTCTCCCCAGAAACAATTTGGCATTTGTTCTTGGATGGCGTCGCTGATTCCATTATTGTCGTCATCGAAATCCTCAGCATCGGGAACGCCGTCATTATCATTGTCGACGTCGTAAAACTTTGGTGCGCGTAGACCTTGTGACATTACACCTTGATCCCAAACTGCTTGGAACCAACCATCTTCGTCAACGTCAGCATCATTACCATCGTCATCATTGTCTGCACAATTAGTTCCTGTAAAGAATGCGCCATCGTATTCTTGGCTCGCATCATCATCTAAATCGTCATTCGAATCAACTTCAAAATAATCCCATATTCCATCGTTATCATCATCGACATCATACCAGTCATAAACTGCGTCATAATCATCATCCAAATCGACTGTATCGTTTGTGAAATCACCATCCATGTCGCCGTCGACATCATTCTTCATCATGTCTGCACCGAGTTCGTCAGGGAATTCATCTAGATGCTTTGGACCCATTCCGTCAACGTTCCACTGCCATAGTCCAGTAGATAGACCGAACCAAGCAACGAATGAATCTCTGTTATTTGTCATGTCAACATAGGAAAGAGCTGCGCTCTTTTGTCCATTGAACTCATAGTGGTAACAACCACCTGCTGCACCAGGAGTACAACTCCAATTGCCTGTTGTAGGGCCACCTGCGAAGGCACCTTCGTCCCAGTTTGCATCGGGCCGAACGGAATAAGGTGAGCCCATTTGAGCATTAACTCCATTCAGTGGCATATGGAATGCGAGAGCATAAGCATAACCGCATACGAAACCTTGTCCGAGATTACCGACTGTCCAACCGCAAGTAGTTAGGTCAAACGAGCCACCCATTCTGATATCATTAATGTCGAGTACACCATCATTGGCTTCATCTTGGTCCCACCAATCTGGGAGACCGTCTGCGTCTTGATCCATATCCAATCCATTGATTAGAGAATCTCCATCACTGTCAATATCCCAATCGTTTCCACCATTATATGGAGACCAACGGGCGAATAAGAACCAATAAAACTCTGGAACTGTACCTGCTGTAACCGGATTTGTAGTTGCATCATATCCATTGTAGTTTAGGACTGCATCTTGGAAAGGGTTGTGCAAGTAAACCATGTTCCAGTGGTCTGATGTGTTATCCGTATATGTTTGAGAATCTCCACTTCCATCCAAAGAACCGCCGTCATCTGCAGGGTAATATGGTCTAGCGAATGAATCGCCTAAGTCGAAGTCGAGAACTCCACAGTTCCCGTCATCAGGGTCATATAAGTCTGAAATTCCATCGTTATCATCATCCCAATCGATGCCGTTTTCAAGTCCATCGCCATCGATATCTGAGTCAACTGAATTTGGCCCATCGTCGCGATAAAGCGCACCGTTGATAGTATGCAAATCTGCATCGTTATCCATATCACAATCCCAATCAATATCTAATGCATCCAATATACCATCGTTATCATCATCTACGTCTTCCCAATTGTTGACTCCATCGCCATCCCAATCATTGAATTGTGAATGAGAAGCACGACGTGTTACACAGCGTGAGTCTGGATTTGTAGGATTCGGATTAGCGACTGTAGGACAATTCCATGTTGCTACAACCGAGGCCTTGTCTAATGGGAATGAATCATTCTCATTTTGTATTTGGTCATCATCTAGGTCGTATTCGAAATTTAAAGCATCTCCGCTAACCAAGATGTTGCCAAGGTTATCTGGTGAAGTGGTACCACCCATATCGACATCCAACCAATCTGCAACAGCGTTGTAGTTTTGGTCGATAAATCTAAGGCGGTCGTCGTCTTGATCGTAGTCATAATCGATTTCACAATCAATTCCAGCAACCGAGTCCGTATCTGCGCCAGGTGTTTGGAATGGTGCTGTTAGATTGCTTCTTGTATAATCATTCAATCCATCTCCGTTGGTATCAATGTTAATACAAACATCAGGGATTCCATCATTATCATCATCTGGGTCAGACATGTCGAGGATTCCATCATCGTCATCATCGTTATCTGCGCTGTCTGGCGTTCCATCATTATCGTTATCAGGATCAAGGAAATTAGGGATTCCATCCGAATCTAAATCCCCATCGACAATTGTGAAAAATGCAGGTGTTCCTTCAGCGCCCATGGCACCGAAACCTGAAGTTGTGCCATGAGTTCCTGCCGCTGCAACGCGTGCTGCCTCGTATGCAACATAGTCAACACCACCGGAATAAGTTCTGTATTCATTGAAAGTCCATGTACGGTATGCTTCGAACATATTACCAGCATCTGCGTGAGATGTTGTTATTGTAGCATCGTAAGGATGTGAATCTTCGACATCAGAAACACCATCATTGTCATCATCGTCATCGAAATAATCTTGGGTTCCGTCACTGTCTAAATCACAAGGCCATTTGAATTGGTCAATTCGTGCATCGTTATCGTCGTCTTCATCATAACTTCCCGAGCCTGAACCATCGCTATCCTCATCGGGGACACCATCGTTATCATGGTCAAATGGATTTTGGTCTGCGAGATAGAATGCTCCAACTGGTTGATTTGTCCAAGGATGAATAATGGAACTATCTAGATAACGGTCTGTTGTTACATTAATTGGGTCTAGCCCTAATGCTTCAAGAGCAGTATAATCAAGTGGGCCTTCAATGATACCATCATTGTCATCGTCCCAGTCTAGATGGTCAAGAATTCCGTCGTTATCATGGTCGTATGGGTCTGTTCCATAGCATCCATCAAAACGTTCTAACAAATCGTAAATTCCATCATTATCATCATCCAAATCATCGAGGTCGTTTATCCCATCGTTATCGTGGTCCTCTTTACTGGATTCTTCCAAGAAAGTAGAATATGAAGGTATTACTGATTCCAAAGCAGAAATGTCTAGTATTATTCCAGATGATATTCCAGCATCACTCCACATCATATCGGTTAGAGCAGGGTGCCCATTTGGACCAATATATTCCTGTTGACCAACCCAGCCGCCTTGGCCGCCTTGGTCAGTAGATTGTGCAGGTGATTGTCCAATCAGTTGCCCTTTGACAAGCATTGTTTCGGATGTTTCTTGTTCACCATTATCTGGTTGGACCAATGTTAGCAATGGGCTTGAAATCATCAAAAAGATGATCGTCAAAGACATTGACAAAATTTGGCGTCGGCGTATTGTTTCATTTCTTGTATTTGAGAGCATATTGCCACCTCGTAATCATTCTGTGACCGAGGTACCCTATTTGAAGAGAATGGCGCGCTTGCACACTTGTGTATCATGGTGCCGTTCGCGTATCATCTGCAAAAATTATTCCCAATAGTTTGAAAATATAAAAATTTAATCGCTTGGTTAACGATAGAAAAAAGAGGGCTACTGGGGGCCTCAGCCCTCAGTAGCCCGGATATTCAATATCCGCGGATATTGATGTTATTGATTTGAACTACAGATTGAACTTAGAGCTCGAGAGAGTCTAGGATGCCGTCGTTATCGTCGTCGTCATCTTCGTTGTCTTCCAAGCCGTCGTTATCATGATCAAATTGACCTGTTAGGGAGTTTCCGTCATTGACTTCGAACCAGTCGGATAATCCGTCATTGTCGTCATCGTTGTCTGAAAGGTCCCAAATGCCGTCGTTGTCATGGTCGTAGCGGTATGTACCGGTAGCGCCATCAGCTTCGTCAACGTCGAGAATATCGTCGTTGTCGTCATCTGTGTCAACACCATCATTCATGCCATCGTTATCATGGTCACGGGATAGGTCTTCGCCAGATGTGCCTACGTCATTGTAGTTGTCTATTCCATCATTGTCGCGATCTAAGTCAACAGCGTCGGCGATGCCGTCGTTGTCGTGGTCGTAGATGTTGGTATTCGGGTCGCCGTCTTGAACTTCTTCACGGTCATCGATTCCATCGCCGTCATCATCGTCATCTTCAGCATCGTTGATGCCGTCGTTGTCGTGATCCATTGGGAAGTCATCAACATAGTCTGGAATACCGTCATTGTCATCGTCGTTGTCTACATCGTTAGGGATGCCGTCACCGTCGTTGTCGTTTTCGCCATTCTGTTCCTGGTTGTCGAGCTGCTGACCTTGTTGTTGGTCAGTCTGTTGACCCTGTTGGCCTTGTTGACCGTTTTGGGTTTGACCTTGTTGCTGCTCGTTCTGTCCGTTTTGGTTCTCACCGTTTTGGTCTTGACTGGATTGTTCACCTTGCTGGCCGCCTTGTTCGCCGCCTTGCTGTTGTTGACCTTGGCCGTTGTCTTGTTGTTGACCTTGTTGACCTTGGTCACCAGTTTGACCTTGCTGACCTTGCTGACCTTGCTGACCTTGTTGACCTTGCTGGCCTTGTTGACCTTGCTGGCCTTGTTGACCCTGCTGGCCTTGTTGACCTTGCTGGCCTTGTTGGCCACCTTGCTGTTGTCCCTGGCCTTGTCCTTGTCCTTGTCCTTGGCCTTGTCCTTGGCCTTGTCCTTGTCCTTGTCCTTGGCCCTGTCCTTGTCCTTGGCCTTGTCCTTGACCTTGTCCTTGACCTTGACCTTGTCCTTGGCCTTGTCCTTGTCCTTGTCCTTGTCCTTGCCCTTGTCCTTGGCCCTGTCCTTGTCCTTGGCCTTGGCCTTGTCCTTGTCCTTGGCCTTGTCCTTGGCCTTGTCCTTGTCCTTCGCCTTGTCCTTGTCCTTGGTCTTCGGATTCGCCACCGCCTTCGGTTTCGCCATCGCCGCTGCCTGCACCTGATTCAGTAAAATCAGGGTCATATGCGTCAGGAATGCCGTCACCATCAGAGTCGGAGTATTCACCGTCGTTAGGGTCGTTTGGGAACTGATCAACGTTGTCAGCCTTACCATCACCATCAGTGTCGGAGTTGTTAGGGTTGGTACCCTTTGCATATTCCTGGGAGTTGGTCAAGCCATCTCCATCAGGATCTGCATTACCATCGCCACCGTTAGTTGGGTTTAGACCGTTGGAAACTTCCCAGCCATCTGGTAGGCCGTCTCCATCGCTATCTGCATTATTCATATTGGTGCCTTCAGCTTGTTCCTCAGCATTGGTTAAACCGTCACCGTCCCAATCAGCCCCACCGTCGGTAGGGTCATTCGGGTCAGATCCGTCACCGCTCACTGCAGTTAATGCAGAGATAGCGAGGAACATTGCAATTAGCACGCTCATTATTTTTTTATCATTCATGTTTTTTCACTTCCTATTTTTGGTTTGTTTTTACATAGAGAACCCGCTGTTCTCTCTTTCCAATTGTGCAGCCCACGTAATGGGATTCACTATTTGGGATATATACGATGCTGCGCACTGACTTCGAGTTGTTTTCAAGGCATTATTAAAGCGATTTAGACGGCACTCAAGCACTGTTGAGCGGGCGTGACACTGACTCGCAGTGTCTTGTTTATTCGCTTTATTATATTCCTTGATTATGTTCTCCAATTGCATCGTATTCCACGGGTCGATCATAGGGAACCCTTCGTTCCCTCTAACAATTGGAACTGCACGACCCTATATGAAGAGCGCGATGGGATGCCTCAATTCTAACTATTTTGCAATAATGATTGAGGTAGTAATGCAGAAGCATCCTGGCTGAGAACATACCGAGCAACTAAATCAGCGGTATTTGAATCACTAAAACTGTGAACTCTTTCGTAACCGTGTCCTTTTGCAGGGTTGAAAATTTTCATTGGTTTTGCCATCCGAGAGATTGCTATTTTTGCAGCTCTAATTGCATTTGATCCTTGTATTAAGCCATTTTCACCTTCGCTAATCCCGAGATTATAGACCATCCTACCTTGTTTTTCGCCGCCTTTTCCAGCGATTGCGAGCATCCCCAATACAATGAATTGGTCCCTAATCGCCGCATCCCACCGGTTGTAATCGCCATCGAACTTTTCTTCTAATCGCGAAAATAGCTCTTTATGAATGGAACTGAGATGCTCTTTAGAAGGCGAATTTACAACAGGACGGTCCAGTATTGTGCTTTTTGATTTCGGAATTATTTCATGGAATGGGGTCCACAGGCACTCTTTGTCTAGCCAAAGAGATAGCCTTTCTGAAAAGTAAGGGTCCGCCCCTCTCCAATTCCAAACGGATCTCCGCAATAATTCGGGAGCTATCGATTCAAACCCATCGGGGTCTTTTTCGGATAATGATTTGAAAGCTTCAATGTAGCTCTTTATCCGCTTCTTTTGCTCAGACTCCGAGGCCACCATACTCTCAAGGCTGTTTGATTTAGTATAACAAGACTTGTTCTTGTTGGTATTGTTTTGTATCACGTATTCATCTCCAATCACTTTGACAATTGCCATATTGGGTCGCAGTTTGCCTTCTATGTTATGAGTTGGTAAAAATCAACCATTTATCAAGCATTGAGTTCAAAATTGCTTCATCATAGAATGATGTGGGCCGATTTTTTCAATTACATAGGGTGAGTCAATCATCTGCCAGTGCTGCGATTGATAGAATGAAAACGCCGCCTCGCGTGCCTGTAAGAAGCCCGTCTTAGCCGAAAAGTGTTGTATAGAGTTTGCCTCCAATGCAGAAAGTACGATTGAAGCGAGTCCTTGCCTCCTACCCTGTTGCCTAGTTCCCATTTGTCTGATTTGGATTGAAGGCCGATTTTGTGAAGTTATTTTTTGTAGAGGTCCGAATGCTGGACAAATACTCGCACCTGGTCCTGCATGGTCAGCGGCACTACCATCGCTCAATTCGTCGATAAGGTGGGCTCGACCAACAGAGAGAACAACTCCATCTCTTTCCACCCATGCATGTATTGCTTCGCTATCATCTATCAAGTGTTCACTGCCTATGGGAAAACCGAGAGGATGGCGCAATACATCATATCTACATTGAAAATATGATTCTGGAATGTCTTCGCCCGGAAGGCAAACTTTGACTTGGTAATTATTTGAGAGGCCCAGTTCTGAACCGCCATGTTGCCGCATCTCGTCACCAACTGTCATCTTCGCTCGTTTTTGTTAATGGCAACATACATAAAATCTTGACCTTATATTGGTTATTGGAAATTAGTTGTAACAAATATCAATCTAATACAAAGACGCGTTGAAATAGGGAAGGCCAATCCGATTAGTTGTTGCACGGTTGTCAGAGCGGTTATGAGCGGGGTTGCAGACCCTGAAACGGGAGTTCAAATCTCTCACCGTGCTCCATTTTTCACCCTTGATGTTTCATTTTTAAAACCTGATTTTAGCTAATGCTGACTTGAATCATAGTATATTGCTTAATCTCCCCACAATGGTGGAGGTGGTGGAAGTAATGGTTGTTCGAGGAGCGGCAGTGGTGGCAGAGGTAATGATTGCACTTGAGGCGGGGGAGGCAATGGTTGCTCTTGTGGTGGCGGGGGCAATGGTAGATCGAGGAGAGACAGCGTTTGCACCTGAGGTGGCGGTGCTATTGCTGGAGGTAGTGATCGAACCTCAGTTGGCGCTGGTGGCGGCGGGATAACTACTTCGGGTTCTACGATAATTGACTCTGTTTCTGCCTCAGCAACTGGCTCTTGCATCGACTCTATCCCAGGGATTGCAATTGGCTCTGGAGTGGATGCAATTACGAGTTGTGCCGCGGCTGCAACCTTAGCAAGTTCAAGCGCAGCTGCAGCTTCTTGCTCCGCTTTGATTTCAGCAGCCCTATTTTTCTCAATTTCTGCGGCCTTCAATTCAATACTTTCCCCATCTAATTGCCCACCACTAAGCAATTGTTGCATTTTTGAATCAATTTGAGCCATGCTAAAATTCGTTAACTCCCTGTTTGAATCCTGCCTGTATAGAAGCAAACGATGCCGCCCTGCGTTGGCTTCAAAGGATAATAATTCTGGATCAAATAATTGAGCCAATGAAAGTAAGACCCCTATTAGCAGCAACGGGGATTGTTGAGAATCTTTGAATAATGAAACAATTCCAAATGCAGTCATCAGCCACCACATGTATTTGCCATTATCAAGCCAATCATAGCGGTAATGAGTAAAACCGGTTAAGGATGCTTTCTGAATAATAAAATGATCTTCTGTAACTACATCTCCATTGTCTAATTTAGTATATACTAAACGAAGAACTTTACCTTGTTCAACAAGAGAAGTAGATTTAGTGCCCATTGCATTTTCACGCAAAACAAATTCTCTAGCATCTGATTCTGCTGTTAGGGCGCGTACACCGATCCCTGGAATTCGTGGGATCCTATCCTTGTACACTGTATACCCACCAGCCGCTGTTGCCAAAACAATGCTGGCGATAGCCATCCAAGCGCTATATCCTAGACTGGCATCACTCTCAGGTAATATCATTTTCCAAGCAACAACACCAACAAGAGTGAGTGCAGCACCTCCAAATGGATAGTACTGAGCATAGGGGAGTACGGTGCCGCGTGTACTCATAAACGTAGCAAGAAGAGTGGTTAGCATTACACAAATGCCCATTGTGATGAAAATCATTCCAGTAAATCCTGCTCTCGCCGTATCCCCTAAATCACCACACATTTCTTCTGTTTCAGATGAATTTGATCCCATGTCCGCGGCATTGGATGTACAATTATCATATACACCACCTAAATCATCGGTCTGTGTCGTGCAATTCCCATTGATACACACTGTAGATGAGAAATCATCAAGTCCAATTTCACTTTCAGTTTTTGTTGTAATTTCAGTCCCAAATAGCTCAATGGTTTCTGATTCCTCTTCAACAGCCCAATCATCTGACAAAACCCCAAACATTGCCAAAAGTATAGCAGCTACAACTAAGCCGGTGCTAACCCAAACAGTATGGCTAATGGCGTGTTTTACAGGCTCTGTGTGGTGGTGATTAATCGTTGCATCGCCAGTATGCAGACCGCCGCCAACAACACTAGGCTGCATTGTGGGTGGTTGAGGGTGGGCGGCGAGCGGGGCATCTTGTGGTTGCATTGGCTTCGCATCGTCCATATTATTTCCTCCACTGGCGGTTGAATAGTATTTTCTATATCCTTCAATTGATTTACATGAAAGAAAACAAGATATTAAACCTCCCTAATCTGAAATTATTCTATGGAGATAACGCGCGAGAATATCCAAATGACGCTATACATATTGGGTCCACTGGTATTGACATCATATGTCATTGGAATTTATCGAATGGATGATCCAAACCAATTGTGGGGCGGTATTCCTGAATCTTGGCGGCCATTTAATGTCGCATGTATGTTTATTGCAGCTGCTGGATTCCTGATAATGTGGTGGTGTTTCCTCTATCAGTGGGATGCTGCAGCCGTAGAAACAATTCAATGGCCTTGGACTAGCGGAAATGACGGCGGACATACTCGCTTGCTTATTGCTTTCTTATTGATCTTGATTCCTTCTTGTCTTTGGCTTGAATTAACCGCATTCCACGCACGTAGTGATTACTCTTGGACGAAATGGTTAGTGATTGGAAATCTATTACTCGTTTGTTTAGGAAATATACTTCTTGGAATGTTTGCTTTGAGTGCTCATCAAAATGGAGTTCAGCCTGGAACGATTTGGCCGATTGTCGGGGCAATGATGTTCGCAATACAAGTTATTATCAATGATGGAATCTTATGGAATTTGAAATATCCATGGTGATTTTATTCAATTTATAACCCTTGGTTGAAAACTATCGTATATATATTGTATCAATATAGCACTGTTATGGTGAAATCTAAATCCTTACCTAAAGTAGCAGTTTCTGCATGCCTATTGGGGCAAAATGTACGCTATAATGGCGGACATTGTAATTTTGCGCTTTTTGATCAATTAAATAATTATATTGAAAAGGTTTCTTTTTGCCCAGAAGTCGGTATTGGACTAGGCACTCCTAGGCCGACAATAAGATTGGTAAATAGCCCGGTTGGGATTCGCCTAATCGAGCCTAAATCTGGTGAAGACTATACTCAAAAAATGGCTGAGTGGGGTGAATTACAATCCGATACTTTGATCAATCAAAAAATTTCTGGAATCGTTTTCAAGAAGGGTTCACCTAGTTGTGGACTTGAGCGCGTTAAGGTTTATAGTGAAAAGGTCCATCCTCAAAAAGACGGAACTGGTCTTTTTTCAATGATATTCACTACCCTTTACCCACATATTCCTGCTATCGAAGAAGGACGCCTAAATGAACCGGTTCAGGCTGAAAACTTTTTTGCTCGTGTTGCAATGATGGACCTGTGGTGGGAATATGAGGAAAGCGGTTGGACTAGATTTAGTTTACAGAAATTTCATGGTGAACACAAACTGCTATTGCAAAGCCGCTCGCCTAATGCACCTCGTATACTTGGAAAGATGTTGGCAGTAAACCATGAAAATAAGTCAATTGATGAATTGGCATTGGAGTATATTACTGCGGCTCAAGAATACATGGGGCATAATGTTGAGAAGAGATATGTTGCTGCAGCTTTAAGGCGGGCTGTTGGGCGATTACCAAAGGATTTACCGAAATCTCAGAGAGCTAATCTACACATATGGATTGATTATTATTTGAAAGGTTTAGTTCCGCGAATCGCTTCAATGGCATTGATTCAGCAAGCATATGAGATGACTGGGTCGGAAAGCCTCCCTTGGAAACGTCTATTTGAACCATTCAATATGATAAGTGGAGTAATGGCAAAGGTTTGAGGAATTGTTATGAATCTGAGTGTATTTGATCGGACTGTTCGAATGTTTGCTGGCTTGGGCCTAGTCACATTTGATTACTTTTCAAACGCTAATTGGGAAATCGCATTTTTGGTTTTAGGGACATGGAGCGTCTTCACCTCAACATTTGGCTACTGTCCGTTTTATCGGATATTGGGGTGGAATACTTGCCCCACTGCTATTCCGACTGAGTGAAAATGCCAGTAGCGGCCTGTAATTATTGCAGGATAGCCCTGCTCTAGTTACTCTTTTCAAGATATTTTGGTACGGTTCTCAGTTCTTCGTCCTCTTCCTCTTTTTTACCGGTTTGTGAGGCATTTATTATTTGTTTTTGGATTTATTTTGTTGTTGATTTTTAAAATGAGAAGGTTTATAGCGGTGTAGTCATTATATAATATCATGGTCTCAAAACCTAAAATAAATACCGAACCTGCAACTGAAACATCTTTAGCAGTAGAGAATGATAGCCATGGATTTGACGAAAATCCAAATTACGAAGCACCGATAATGCACGATGTGCTAGTCGATGGAACACCTGCGAAAGCTGGCGTGGGATCCTTTGGAATGTATAGTACACGAATTGTATTACTGTTTGACCCACCTCACTCTGAATGGGGGAGTGAATTTGCTACCAAGCGTTTCATTATTGAGGAGAATTACCCGGGCGTAATGAAGTGGGGCCATGAGGGGAAAAGTTTCAACATTGAAAAAATTGTTGAATGATCTTACTTTGCTTGAAGTAGATTAATAATTCATTTTTATGGGTGATTGGGGAACAATGCCTTGGCATAGAAGTTAAGATACCCTCGCGTTTGTTTTCCACGCGTCCGTAGCGACTCTAGCGGCCCACTGCAACCCCATTGTATTATTGAAAAATACAATGGGTAATCGGATGAACCCTTGGATTAGCCCAATACTATACTAATCGGGAACATGATCAAAAGAAGAATTACCAAT
>Ga0307986_10000222_pt1 | contig 42673 bp, 43 predicted proteins | sample EllFjometageno82_FD_203170 | JGI IMG/M metagenome (GOLD analysis project Ga0307986, IMG submission 203170) | Marine microbial communities from Ellis Fjord, Antarctic Ocean - #82 | ecosystem: Environmental > Aquatic > Marine > Unclassified | place: Southern Ocean | collected 2014-10-09 | reverse complement strand
TCTCAACAATTTTTGCAAAATTCATAGCATCTTCTTGTATACGCTGAGATGCTCCCTCTACTTTAGCGTCAGCTGCTTTCCAGTATGGCATGTATGAATACGTCATGGCTTCTCTCCATCTAAATGCCCATAGACGGGTAAAATAATTTGTTATCGTGTAAATAATTACATATGGAAGAGCTAATTTAAAAAAAGTTGCTATTCCATCGTAAAATTCAGAAATTTCTCTCTTAGGAGCTTCCTGTAGAAGATCATAAAAACCTTTATACCATTGGTTAATCATTACATCGATCCAGGTTTGTGAAAATAAAGATAAAATAATAAACAAAGAACCGCCCCAGGACCAAAGTAACCATTTTTTATCTGTAAAAAAACTACGCCACATAACTAATTCTTAGTAAAATTTTCCTCATAAGATTTAATAACGAAAGTTTTTTGTTTAGGTTCGATTACAGAGAAATCAATATTGTTGTGTGTAGCGTAGTCAATCGCTTTATCTTTTGATGTAAACCTTAATTTAACTTCTTTTAAGGTATCACTTGAAGATTCCCATCCCATTAAAGAATTTGTATGTGGATCTTTTGTCTCAAATTCTAACACCCAAGTTTTTTGTTTGCCCCTACCTGACTGAGTTGCAGTTTTTGCGGGAATATATATTTTTGCTTTTTTTTTCATAAATGGTCGGGGCGGCAGGATTTGAACCTGCGACCCTCTGGTCCCAAACCAGATGCGCTACCAGGCTGCGCTACGCCCCGAGTTGCCCTTTTATATAGGTAAACGAGTACATTTCAACCACTACATGAGGACAAAAAGTAACTTAAATAGGCATAACAGTGGATTTGTTTGGGAGTTCATTGGAGTGTTTAAGGAAATAAGAACTTTAATAACTACTTGGTTATTAAGCTATCATAAAATGGTTTGGGGGTTTTATGGGGTTCCAAAGTCGAACGCCTAACTCGTGTCATTTACTATTAAAGTGGATTGTAATATTGAAACATTCTTTGATATACAATTTAAATCTATCAAAATTAAATATGAAAAAAATTGGTATTCTCACAAGCGGTGGTGATTGCGGAGGTTTAAATGCTGCAATTAGATCTATATTTTTTAGAGCAAAAAATAAATATAACATGACTGTTTATGGTATAAAAAATGGAACTTCAGGTTTTCTGGAAAGACCTCTTAATTATATTGAACTAACGAGGGAAACATTTTCTGGTTATTTACTAAAACAAGGAGGAACTTTCTTAGGTACAACGAACAAGGCAAGCACAATTAATTCTGTAGATCAAAATGGAAAAAAGGTTACTCAGACAGAAATGATAATAGAGGGATATCGTCAGTTACAATTAGATGGATTAATCATCATTGGTGGCGATGGAAGTATGCAAATTTTACAAAAATTAGCTAAAAAAGGAAATTTAAATATAGTAGCTATTCCAAAAACAATTGATAATGACGTTGGAGCTACTGATAACTCGATTGGTTTCGATACAGCTGTTCAAGTAGCGACACAAGCTTTAGACAATTTACACTCTACTGCTGTTAGCCATAGTCGCTCGATGATTTTAGAAGTTATGGGCAGAGATGCAGGTCATATTGCTTTAAGTTCAGGTATAGCCGGCGGTGCAGATATAATTTTATTACCTGAAATAAAATATTCATTCAAAGGTATTATTAATAAATTAAATGATATGAAAAAAAGAAATTTAAAACATTCTTTAATTGTTGTTGCAGAAGCAGTTAAAAAAGAAAATGGAAAAAAAGTTATCCATGAATATAAAGATGGTCAAAAACGCTTAGGCGGTATTGGAGATTATGTAGCAAGCGAAATTATGTCAAAAACTGATATAGAATGCCGGGTTACAGCATTAGGTCACGTACAAAGAGGAGCGCCCCCTACTCATAATGACAGAATTTTAGCTAGTGCATTTGGTGTATATGCAGTAGATCTTTTAAAACAAAAAAAATTCGATAGAATGGTTGCTTGGAAAGACAGAAAAGTTGTTGATGTGCCAATTACTAATGCAATTTCTACTTATAAAAAAGTAGAAAGAAATGATGCTTTAGTTGAGACAGCTCTGTCTTTGGGAATATATCTAGGAGATGTTAATTAATAAATGATTGCAGTACTTACAAAACCTTTTAAAGAGTTTTTTAAATTAGAGTCGGCATCAGGTTTAATTTTACTTTTTGCCGCTACTATCGCTTTAATAGTGAGTAATAGTAATTTTGAAAGTCTTTATTTTGATACATTACAAAAATATATAAGTTTAGGTATAGGAAGTTTTTCATTAAAATTAAGTGTCATACATTGGATTAATGATGTGTTAATGACTGTTTTTTTTTTTTTGGTATCTTTAGAAATTAAAAGAGAAATAGTTCAGGGAGAATTGTCAAATCCTAAACAAGCTTTATTGCCAATAATTGGTGCAGTCGGTGGTATGGCTGTGCCTGCAGCAATCTACATAATAATTAACATTAATTCACCAGAAACTTTAAATGGTTGGGCCATACCATCTGCTACCGATATTGCGTTCTCATTAGGAGTTCTGTCTCTGTTAGGAAAAAGAGTACCTATTTCTTTAAAAATTTTTTTAACAGCTCTTGCGATCATTGATGATTTGGGTGCAATAGTAATTATAGCTTTTTTTTATTCTGGAAACGTTGAAGTTTACTATTTGTTGCTTATGTTAACTGCAGTATTAGCATTAATTGTGTTAAATAAATTTAATGTACGTGCTTTTATTCCTTATTTACTAATTGGAATTTTATTGTGGGAGTTCACGCATCAATCAGGAATACACGCAACTATATCCGGTGTATTACTAGCTCTTTTAATACCTCACGATAAAAATAATAAAGATAAATCATTACTATTGAAATTGGAGCACGCTATAGCTCCATATGTGGCATTTGGTATAATGCCTCTTTTCGCATTTGCAAATGCAGGCGTGTCTTTAAAAGGAATTAATTTGAACTCATTACTCAATCCTGTCCCACTAGGAATTTTGTGTGGTTTATTTTTTGGAAAACAAATAGGTGTATTTTTATTTGCTTATGTATCTGTTAAATTAAATTTTGCACAAAAACCGAATGATTCAAATTGGATGTCTCTATACGCAGTTTCTGTTCTAACCGGTATTGGATTTACGATGAGTTTGTTTGTTGGTAATTTAGCTTTTGCCAACTCTCCTATGTATTTAGATGGAGTAAAGATTGGTGTTTTAAGTGGCTCACTTCTCTCAACCCTAGTAGGTTATTTTTTACTTTTGCTGTCCACAAAAAAATGATTAATCCTGAAATAATCAAAATTGCATCAGATACGACTAATTGTGGAATTAAAGAGAGTTCAAATTTTATAGCAACATCAAAAAATAAATTATGCGGCGACAAAATTACTGTTGAAATTGAAATATCTAATAATAGAATTGAAAGTATGTTTTATGAAACAGAATCATGTATATTTTGCCAAGCGTCGGCTAGTTTACTTTCAAAAATAATAAAAAAATCAAATATCGAGAATGTACGAAATGATATTAATGAAATTAATATGTCACGAAAACACAAAAAAATTGTACTTAAAAAAAAATACAAATCCTTCAGAAAACTATTTCAAAAAAAATATAAAGAAAGATTTGATTGCATTCTTTTACCTTTCAATGCTTTGCTAAAAGTTGTTAATAGCGCTATATGAAGAAGATAATAACTTTATTTATAATTATGTTTAGTTTTTTTTCAAAAGGTAACGCCCAATACAATCAACTGGCTACAGATTTTTCTTTCAAAGGAGTTGAGGGTAACATTATCAATTTAGCAGACTATAAAGAGAAAGTTATTCTAGTGGTAAATGTAGCAAGTAGATGTGGGTTCACAAATCAATATGAAGGTTTACAAGCATTGTGGGGTGAATACAAAAATAAAGGTTTAGTTGTTATAGGTGTCCCTTCTAATAATTTTAGACAAGAACCAGGTACAAACAAAGAAATTAAAGACTTCTGTGAAACTACTTTTGGTATTGATTTTTTAATTACAGAAAAAATAAGTGTAATTGGTAATGATGCTCACTCTTTTTTTGTATGGGCAAAAAAAAATCATGGCTCAAGTGCTGTACCTAAATGGAATTTTCATAAAATAATTATAGGTAAAAATGGAAAGGTTGTTGAAACATTTTCCTCTGTAATAAAACCATCATCTAAAAAATTTATCCTAGCTATAGAAAAAGAAATTAAAAATTAAAACTCATACCGTCATATGCAGGTACAATATTTAGAGGAAGTTTTTTTTTTAATTTATTGTAATCTAAATCAACATGAAGATTAGTTAATATAGTTTTTTTAGCTTTAAATTCTTTTGCTAAAGATAAAGCTGTATCAAGATTAAAATGACCCGGATGTTGTCTAACACGCAGACAGTCTATTATTAAATAATCTAAATTATATAAAAATTTTCTAGATTTGATGGGTATAAAGCTGCAGTCACTTAAATATGCTATTTTGTTTACTATATAAGCGGTAGATTTAGTTAAGCCATGCTGAACCTCGAATGACCTGATTTTTATTTTATGATGTGCTTTTTTGATAACAAAAGAATTTTTAATAATATGCTCTTTTAAAATTGGAGCATAACCTTGTTTTTTTTTAAAACAAAAATCAAATTTTTTTTTTAATATAGCGATGGTTTTTTTACTACCAAAGATATTAATTTTCTTTTTATTTTTCCAAAAAAAAGGTCGTAACTCAAAAATGCCAAATGTCTGGTCTGCATGTTCGTGTGTATAAATAACAGCATCTACATTTTTAATTTTATTATACATAAATTGATTTTTTATATCAGGCGAAGTATCAATCAAAGTTGATATATTTTTATATTGGAAATGTGCACAGCATCGTGAGCGTATGTTTTTTTTATTTCTTTTATCACAATTACCCCAGTAATCAGTAATCCAAGGAGAACCTAGGGAGCTACCGCATCCAAGTATTGTAAACTTATTGTTCAATTTAATTCACCAAATAGATTAAAAAAATTTAATGAAGTTATTTTTGAAAATTCATCAAAATTTATTTTTTTAAGATTAGCAAGAAAATTTACTGTGTGAATAATGTGTGAAGGTTCATTTGGCTTACCTCTTAAAGGTTCAGGAGAAAGATACGGTGAATCTGTTTCAACTAAAATTCTATCAATCGGTAATGACAAGAAAGTTTCTGCTAATTCTTTGGATTTTTTAAATGTTACAACACCGCTAGCAGATATATAACAACCGAGATCAACTAATTTATGGGCAAACTTTTTAGTACCCGTAAAACAATGAATCAAAACCTTAAAATCTTTATTTCTTTTTTCTGATTTAAGTATTTGATAAGTGTCATCTTCAGCAGACCTAGTGTGAACTATTAGTGGTAGATTTAATTCTTGTGCAGCTTTTATATGTTCAATAAATATTATTTTTTGAGTTATGCGATCTGAATGATCGTAATAAAAATCAAGACCCGTCTCACCTATCCCAATAACTTTTTTATTTAAACGTATTTTTTTGATAATTTCTTCAGTTTTTAAATCTTTATAATTTTTTGTTTCGTGTGGATGGATTCCATATGTTCCGTATATATTTTTGTATTTTTCTATAATTTCTAAAATACGTGAATAACTTTCATCTGTAGTGGATATACTAAGCAGGAACTTGACGTTATTTTTTAAGGCTCTTTTAACGACTTCATTTAGATTTGAACCCATAGGTTCGTATTCTAGATGGCAATGAGAATCAATTATCATTTTCTATTTTTTTAAAAAGAATTGATGTTTTTTTAAATTCTAAATCATGATCAAATATATCTACATCATGAATTGATTTTAATAATCTACTTTTTTTTTTTAAGTTCATAATATCTAAAATCTTGTCACTACTAATAGGGATAATTGGACTCAATAAAATACTTATATTTTTAATTTGTGTTACTATTGTGAATAAAATGGTGTTCATCCTGTCAATATTAGTTTTTTTTAAAGCCCAAGGTTCTAAGTCATTAAAATATTTATTTGCACTAAATGAAAACTCAACTACTTTCTTTACGTAGTTGTTTAAATCTTGCTTATTCATGTCGTCAATAAGTTCGTTAACTTTGTTTGTTAAGTTATTTATTAACTTTTGATCAACATTTTCTAATTTTGTTGGTTTTGGAAGTTTTCCGTTACAATTTTTTTCGATAAAGCTAAAAACTCTTTGACACAAGTTGCCATAGTTATTGGCAAGATCATTATTTATACAATTTTGTAAATTTTTCATAGATATGTTACCATCATTGCCTAATGAAACTTCTTTAATGAGATAATAACGCAATTGATCTATTCCATATTTATCAATTATCTCTAATGGATCTAATATATTGCCGCTAGATTTAGACATCTTTTTATCATCTGAAAGAATCCATCCATGTCCGTAAACTTTTAACGGTAGTGGTAATTTAGCAGCCATTAAAAAAGCCGGCCAATAAACTGCATGAAATCTTAGAATATCTTTGCCAATTATATGTAGATTTGCAGGCCAAAAACTTTTGAAAAGTTCATCATTTGTATTAGGGAAATTGAGAGCACTAATATAATTTGTTAACGCATCTAACCATACGTATACAATATGTTTATCATTATTTGGAACTTTTACACCCCATTTAAAAGATGTTCGACTAACTGATAAATCATTAAGTCCACCTTTAACAAATTGTGTAATTTCATTGTTTCTAGATCTTGGAGAAACAAAATCAGGATTCTTTTCATAGTGATTTAAAAGTTTTTCACTCCATGCTGATAACTTAAAAAAATAAGAATCTTCCTCGAACCATTCAACGGAAGAGCCTGAGGATTTTGAGAACTTTTTATCTCCATCAGTTAAAATTTCATCTTCGGTATAATAAGCTTCGTCTGAAACAGAGTACCAGCCCTCATATTTTGAAAGATATATGTCTCCAGATTCAACAAGTCTATTCCATATAGATATAACTGAATCATGGTGTCTTTTTTCAGTTGTACGTATAAAATCATCTATTGAAAGATTTAGTACTTTAGTTAAGTTTTTAAATTGAGAAGAAACTTCGTCACAAAAAACTTTAGTTTCCTTATTATTTTTTTCAGCTTCTCTTTGTATTTTAAGACCATGCTCGTCTGTACCTGTTAAAAAATAAACATTCTTTCCTTCAAGTCTCTTAAATCTAGCAAAAACGTCTGCAACAATACTTGAATACGCGTGGCCCATATGAGGATCACCTGATGGATAATAAATAGGCGTTGTTATATAAAAATTATCAACTGACATTTTTTAATTTTAATTCTATTGAGTTTAAGACCGAACTTAAATTAAGATTATATATAGTAAAATCATTAATGTTATTTGTAATATTAAATTTTAAATCTAATAAGAAATAAATTTTATCATTATTTTTTTTTGCAAGTTTATAAAAAAAGTCATTAATTAAAAAAAAAGTCATATTTATCAGATCTTTATCTTTATTTTTTTTATATGCATACAAAACTTTTTTTAATTTAGAAAGAATATTCTCATTTGCGTCTATTTTGTATTTTTTTGAAAATATACTGTATTTTAGTAACAAACCTGGTGTTAAAGAATTTGTGTCTGTAATTAAAAAATTAATTTTATTAAGTTCAATTAAGTAATCAGTTATTTTTTTTTTTTGTTGTGTGTTTAAATATATATTATTTTTTAAACATCTAGATGAAATAGTCTGTATGAGATCTGCTTGTTTATTGTCTATAAGAATAAAAAAATTATTACCCGTAGGTTCTTCAAGAGTTTTCAACAAAGCATTGGCAGAACTAATATTTAAAAACTCAACTTCATCTATAATTATAAATCTAGGTTCGTTTGAGAGTGAAGTTCTTGAGAGTACTGATTTTAAATTTCTTACATCTTCTATCTTAATATTCTTATTTTCTGATGCTTGAAAAAAAATAACATCAGCACAGGTTTTGTTCAAAATTGAATTATAAAAAACTGAATTAATATTAATTAATTTTTCACTTAAATTATAATTGTTTTTTTCTTTTTTTGAATAAATATAATTAAGAAAATGAAAAACAAGTGTAAACTTACCTATGCCCTTGTTTCCACTTAATAGCATTACTCTTGGAAAAATACTAGACTCATAAAGATTTACCATTTCATCAAAGTATTTATCTAATGCAATTAATTGTGTAGATTGATGTGATCCTTGGTCAATTTGCAACATTATTTAAGTTTGCCCAAAACAAGTTTTAATAATTTTTTTTCTAAAGCTGGAGTGTTAGCTGAAGAATCAAAGACATAATAAAATTTATTATTCTTAGCTTTTTTTATATAAGAATTTTGAACTTTTTTATAAAAATTAATTTTTAATTTATCAAACTTATTTGTTTTTTTTCTTTTTTTAATTCTAGAGAAAATTATTTTTAAATTTGATTTGAGAACTATAGTTAAATTTGGCTTAAGACCTTTTAAAATATAGTTTTGATTTATAGTGTTAAAATTTTTATTAATTTTATTTCCAATTACTTGGTAGGCATATGTTGAGTCAGTAAACCTATCACATATAACAACTTGTTTTTTTTTTTGTGAAACTAATAATAATTTTTTAACATGTTCATTACGGGCTGCACACATGAGATAAAAATCAGTAAGACTGTCAAATTCACTGGAGTCATTTGAAAAAATTAAATTTCTAATTTTTTCGGCAGTTTTAGAGCCACCGGGCTCTCTAGTTTTAATAATATTAAAATTTCTCTTTTTTAAATTTTTATATAGTTTATTAATTTGATAACTTTTACCTGTTCCTTCAATGCCTTCAAATACAACGAAATAAAATTTATTTTTATGCATCTCCCCAAATCATATAATTAAGAGATGTCAGAAGACTTAATAAGAAATTAATTTTTTTTACTTTTTCTGCGGCATAAATTGGAACACTTTTAATTAATTTTTTTTTACTATAAATATTTATTAGAGCAATTTCTTGATCTTTTTTAACAGGTGCTTTAACTGGCCCTAAATATTTCAAAAATACCTCAAAACTCCTTAGGTCTTTTTTATCAATGGTAATATAAATATCTTCTTTGGTGTAACCGTTAGTAATTTTTTTTTTTCCAAGCCAGGTATTTATTTCAAATAAAGTTTCTTCTTTTTTTGATATCTCAAATGTTTCAGTATTAGTGAGACCCCAGGTTAATAGTTTTCTAGATTGACTTGCTCTTAAGCTATTTGTTTTAAATCCACTGCCTACTGCTATTAGTCTACGAGTATTTTTCTTTATAGAGCTTGCAAGAGAATATTGCTCAACCGCTAAATGTCCAGTTTTAATACCATCAACTCCTATATTTTTATAAAGTAAAGTATTTCTGTTTCCTTGTGAAATTGGCGTTCCTCCAGTACGATCCCATGTAAATTTAGTTTCTTTAAAGTATTCATAATATTTTGGATAAGTTTTAATTAAATATTTAGACATAATAGCAATATCTCTTACGGTAGAATAATTGTCGGGATTATTGATTCCGGAGGCATTTGCAAAGTTAGTTGAAGTCATTCCTATTTCATTTGCTTTTTCATTCATTAACGAAACAAAATTTTTTTCTGTTCCAGCAATACCTTCTGCAAGAGCTACACAAGCATCATTTCCTGATGCAATAATTATACCTTTAAGTAAGTTTTCAACTGATATTTCGTCATTAACCATTATAAACATAGATGAGTATCCAGCTTGGGACATCCGCCACGCTTTTTCAGATATAGTAACTTTGTCATCAAGAGCAAGCTTTCCGTTAGACAAAAATTCAAAGGCTACTATCGCTGTCATAATTTTAGTCATAGATGCGGGGTGAATACTGTGATCGGGTTGTAATTCATAAAGAATCTTATCGGATTGAAAATCAATAAGAATTGCTGTTCTTGCATTTATATCAGGCTTAGCATTAACGATAGTTGTAGATAATAGAAAAATAATTGTAAAAGTTTTAAAATAATTAATCATTAATTTTTATATCTATATCTTCAAAATTTGAATTGTACAAAACACTGTAATCATTTTTGAGTTTATTAATAGTGTTATATGGACCAATTAATAGCTCATAAGATTTATTATTTTTTCTATTAATATGTATCAATTGGTAATTTGAATCAGACAAAATTAAAACTAATTTTTTTTTTAATAATTCAGCTGATTCTAAGCTATAAAATTCAGCTACTAAAATTGAATAATTTTTTAAATTATTTTTTTTAAATTTTTTTTTTTTAGATAAATTATTTATATTAATTTTAGTAATTGGTGCTTTGTTAGCTATTTTTTTTTCTATATTTTCAGTTATTGCTTTTTTTGCTATAAATGATTTATTTAATTTTATTTCTGCAATTTCAACATAAGGAAAATTTAAATCTAAACTTAATAGGTTAGCGAGTTTTTTTGAAATTAGTACTTTATAAAAATTATCATATTCTATTTTTTTTTTTACAACTGCCACTACAAACATCCCGTTAGAGGTATTAGAGATTCTTATTTTTGTACCAGCCTTCAATTTATTATGGAAAACAAAAGATTTTTTATTCAAATTAATAAAAGGTTCATCTTTAATTTCAGCAAAGCCTTTTGATGTATAGGAAAAATTATTTTTGTTTGAATAGGTGTTATTGATACAAGATGTCAGAAAAATAAAAAAAATTATTTTATATTTCATTTTTAAAATTATTTTTTAAGGTGCAAACAGCAAGTGCGAATCTTAACGATCTATTCCAGTTCAAAACTTTCTCATAATTAGGAAACACTAAATAAGCTGGTGCATATGTATTAGCACCTGGTATTATATCTATATCTGGTGTTATGATAGCTGCCGCTAAATTTTTATCAATATCTAAATTTTTATAATTTTTTATATATTTTTTAAAAAATTTAACTTTTTTTTTGTTTTTAATATTTCTAGCTGATGAATTAAGATATTTTTTTGGAATATTTTTATCTAGAACAATTTTCGTAAAACATGGAGAATTTTTTTTCCATCCGATTTTATTTAGATAGTTAGCAGCAGAAGCAAAAGAGTCCTCAGTTTTTTTTAATTCTATCGTAGTATTTTTATTATAGTCTATTGCGTAATTTCGAATAGTTCTTGGCATAAACTGAAAATTCCCAAAAGCTCCCGCCCAAGAACCAAATAATATTTTTTTATCTATAATTTTTTGATCTATAAGTTTTAATAAAATTATTAATTCTTTGGTAAAAAAATCACTTCTTCTTTTGTCAAAGCTTAAAGTGGATAACGAAGAAACAATATCCATTTTGCCTAAATACTTTCCAAAATTAGTTTCGACACCCATAAGTGCTAATAATAATTCTTTTTCGATTAAAAATTCTTTTTCAATTTTATCTATTGTTGATTTCTCTTTTTTATATAAAGCTAATCCTTTTTTAACTTTATTTTTGCTTGTTCTTTTTTTGATGTAAGTATAAGTATTTTCATAAAATTCTGGTTGAAACCTATCGTACTCAATAATTTTCGGTATGAAAACAGCATTTGCCATAACATCATCTACAACTTTTTTTGAAACTCCGGATTTAATAGCTTTTGTTTTAAAATGTTTCACCCATGTGTCAAACTCAGAATTGCTTGTAAAAGCACTACTTTGTGAAAAAGATAGTATTAGCAGGATATAAATACTTATTATTATTTTAAGCATTTTTTTTAGTAACATAAAAAAAAAGACAAGACTAGATTGAATTAAAATCCATATTGTCATTTATCACCAATGATAGTATTAAGTTGCTAATTACTTAAGGAGAGGTGGCTGAGCGGTTGAAAGCACTGGTCTTGAAAACCAGCAAAGGGGCAACTCTTTCGTGGGTTCGAATCCGACCCTCTCCGCCATTATTTAATATGATGGCTAGAAAATAAATTTAATATTTTTTTATCATCAAAAGTTGTAATTGGTATTTTGTTTAAATAAAAATTACTAATATCTTCATCTTTACAATTTAAAAAAATATCAAGTTGTTTGAGCTCATTGTGAGTTAGAATATTCACAATACTTGCAGCAAATGAAGTTAACAATAAATCCATCTCTTTAGTTCCCCTGTAAGAAGATCGATATTTAATTTTTTTTTTTAATAATTCTAATTCATTCATTGGAAAATTATTATACATTAAGAAATGAACTTAATTAATAAAAAAAATTTTTTATTTGAGGATGTTTCAATTATTGAGGGTGTTGGTAAAAAATTATCAATATATTTAAAAAAAAAGAAGATTGAAAAAGTCAATGATTTACTTTGGAACCTACCCTATTCGTATACTGACAGGTCTGAGATAGCAACTCTAAACAAACTTGAGGTTGGAAAAATTTTTACAATAAAAGTTAAGATATTAAAATATAACTTTCCACGAATAAGAAACTTGCCAAGTAGAGTATTTTGTAAAGATGAATTTGGTGAAATAGATCTAATCTTTTTTAATAGCAGAGAGGGTTATATACGTAAAATTTTACCATTAAATGAATGGGTAGCCGTAAGCGGTAAGGTAGGTTTTTTTAGAAAAAAATATCAAATTACTAACCCTACTTATGTTGAAAAGATTGATCAAATAGAACTTGTAAAAAAAATTATTCCTAAATATTCTTTAACAGAAGGTTTGTCTGAAAAAATATACTCAAAAATTATTGAAAAAGTATTTAATAAAATTCCAGATATAGAGGAATGGCATGATGAAAAATTTATTAAAAAAATGAATTTTTTAAATTGGAAAGTTTCAATTAAAAAATTACATAATTCAGAAATTCAAAAAGATTTAAACTCTAATTATTTAAAAAGACTTGCTTATGATGAAATATTTGCAAATCTGCTATTTCACTCCAACAATAGAAAAAAAATTAAAAAAGTTAAAAAAAATAAAAAAATTTTTAAGAAAAAATATTCAAATATTCTCACTAAAGCTTTGCCTTACCAGCTAACAGAAGGGCAAAAGAAAATAATAAATGAAATTGCCGCTGACTTAGTTTCTCCACAAAGAATGTTTAGAATACTTCAGGGTGACGTAGGTTCTGGAAAAACTATTATTTCTATAATGGCAGCTTTAGATACTATTGAATCTGGTTACCAATGTGGTTTAATGGCACCTACAGCTATACTGGCAGAACAGCATTATAACTTGTTTAAGGAAATAATAGAAAAGACAAATTTAAATATAAATTTTTCACTTTTAACCGGTAAGACAGATTTGAAAGAAAGAAAGATAATTTTAGAAAATTTAAGAAATAAAAAAATTAATTTTTTAATAGGTACACATGCTTTGTTTCAGAAAACAATTAACTTCAACAAGCTTGGATTAGTGATAATTGATGAACAGCATAAATTTGGTGTAAAGCAAAGAATTAATTTTGCAAAAAAAGGTGGATCAAATTGTGATATTTTATTAATGTCAGCCACACCAATTCCAAGAACTATGATGATGTCAATCTATGGTGATATGGATACTTCAAGACTTACTGAAAAACCAACCGAAAGAAAAAAAACAGTTACATTAAGTAAACCTGAAAATAAAATTGATGATCTCTGGCCATTTATTAACAAGAAAATTAATGATAATGAACAAATTTTTTGGGTTTGTCCTTTAATAGAAGATTCTAATAAGTTGGATTTTTCATCAACAGCAAGGTTATTTAAACTACTTAATAAAAAATTTAATAATAAAGTTGGAATTATTCATGGTGCTTTAGATCAAGCTGAAAAAGAAAAAGTTCTTAAAGAGTTTCTAAATAATAATATTTCAATCCTTGTTTCTACTACTGTCATTGAAGTTGGGATTGATTTTCCTAACGCAACAGTAATTGTTATCGAAAATGCTAATAAATTCGGCCTAGCTCAACTCCACCAATTAAGAGGAAGAATAGGACGAGGTGCTAAACCCGGAACTTGTATTTTAATGTTTAAAAATCAATTAAGCCAAAATGCAAAAAAGAGAATTCAGATTTTAAAAACATCAGATGATGGATTTTATATTGCAGAAGAAGACATGAATCTAAGAGGTTATGGTGATATAATAGGGTTTAAGCAGAGCGGCATAAAATTATTTAAAGTAGCTGACCCGGTTCATCATGAGAATTTGTTTAAGCTTGCAGAAAAAAACATTAATGAATTGAGTGATGCCCAGCTTAATCATCCTAAGTATAATTTCTTACTAAAATTATTCGATAAAGTTGATCTATTTAGCGATGAAGGAACATTATCTTAAGTAATAATTTATTGAGAAGTTCCGGCTGATACAATAAATCTAGAAGCTTCCTCAAAACTCATATCTAAATATATTAAATCTTTTTTTGGCACCATTAATAAAAATCCACTTGTAGGATTTGGAGTGGTTGGAACAAATATATTTACTAATATTTCATTAGTTTTTTCTGAAATTTCTCCTTTATTTTCTTTAGTTGCAAATCCAACAACCCATATATCTTTTCTAGGATACTCTAAAATAACAACACTTTTTTTTTCTCCCTTTGACTGAGTAAAACTTTCTGTTAACTGGCCCACTGCAGAATATATAGTTCGTAATATAGGAATTTTTTTTAATATATTGTTAAATAACTCTAAGAATTTCTTTCCTAAGAAAGATAAAGATAAACCTCCAATTAATGTTATTAAAATTATTGTTATTAGTATCTCCATTCCTGGAATATCAAATGGCAAATAGTTATTTGGATTAATCGTTTTAGGTAAAAAACCTGAGGATATTTTTACTATAAATAAGGTTAAATAAATTGTAATACCAATAGGAATAAGAACAATAGCACCGGCTATGAAGTAGTTCCTTAGTTTTATAAATATAGATTTTTTAGTTTTATCAGGCATTAATGATAACTAGAATAAATAATAAAAACTACTAATAATATAAAAATTGCAATTAGTATTTTATTATTTAAGATCATAAAAAAAATTATTATATGATTTATAACATAAAAAGAAGAAAATTTATTGAATTATTTGGTTATAGTTGTTGTGGCCTAATATTACCTTCTTGTTCAACTGTTCCAATCACCAAGAGAAGGCAATTGTCAATCTACCCAGAAGGAACAATAAATAATTCCGCTGCAAAAGCTTATGAAAGTTTTAAGTCAAAAAATAAATTAATTACTTCGGGAAAAAAAATAGATGCAATTAAAGAAATCGGAAACAGAATAGAATTTGCAGTCTCGAAATTTTTTTTAAAAGAAAATGGTAAGGATCCTACAAGTGACTTTCAATGGGACTATATTTTAGTAGACAACGACAAAGTTAAGAATGCATGGTGCATGCCTGGTGGAAAAATCGCAGTGTATACGGGAATACTAAAAATAACTCAAAATGATAATGCACTTGCAGCTGTTATGGGTCATGAAATAGCTCATGCTGTTGCTAAACATTCAGTCGAAAGAGCTAGCCAAGCATTAACAGTCAATTTAGGAACACAAGTTGCAGATATTTTTTTAGGTGGAGCTATTAACAGAACTAGAAACACTATAGGACAAAATACTAGAATGGATATTTTTCAGCTAGGAATTTTTAATCCTTTTGGAAGACAGCAAGAAAGAGAAGCTGATTATTTAGGTTTAATTTTTTCTTCATTAGCTGGATACGATATTAGAGAAGCTTCTAAACTTTGGGAACGAATGGCTGAAAGTAACAAGGGCAAAGAACCACCGCAATTTATGAGTACACATCCATCAAGTAAAAATAGAATAATAAATTTAAATAATTGGGTTAAAGAGGTAATTGTTAAGTATCCACCGGTTAGTAGGATTTAATATTGGTGAGCCCTGATGGACTCGAACCATCGACAGCTTCCTTAAAAGGGAAGTGCTCTACCAACTGAGCTAAGGGCCCTAAAGAAAATTTGTTTTATATATAAAATTCAAAGAATTCAAACAAAAAAATTAGGTTAAAACATATCTATGTATTTATTATAGAAGTTATTAAACGTGCCTTTTTTTATCTCTTTTCTAATTTCAAGCATAAATTGTTGATAAAAATTTATATTATGCAAAGAAATCAACATAGAAGCAAGAATCTCATTGGTTTTAGTTAAATGGTTTAAATAACTTTTAGAATATAAGTTTAAATTTCTAACAGAGGTATTTGTATCAAGAGGAGATTTGTCATTTTTATATTTTGTATTTCTAAGATTTACTTTGCCTCTCCACGTAAATGCAAGCCCAGTTCGTCCAGATCTTGTGGGCATAACACAATCGAACATATCAATACCACTTTTAACAGCTCCGAGTATATCTGAAGGGGTTCCTACCCCCATTAAGTATCGCGGTTTATCTTTAGGCATATAATAAACAGAATTATTTAAAATAGAAAACATTTCCTCCTGTTTCTCACCGACTGCCAAACCACCCATTGCATATCCATCAAAACCTATCGAAACAAGTTTTTCCAAGCTATCAAGCCTGAGTTTTTTTTCTAAACCACCCTGTACAATACCAAATAATGCTTTATTTTTATTATTTCCAAATTCGATTTTACATCTTTTAGCCCAACTTGTAGAAATTTTAATTGCACTAATTAATTTGTCTCTGTCATTTGTTAGCTTGGGGCATTCATCTAATACCATCATAATATCAGAATTAATCGATTTTTGTATTTGAATACTTTTTTCAGGACTTAATACAAATTTTTTGCCATCTACGTGAGAGGAAAAAACTGCTCCTATATTTATGTCAATTTTATTGAGTCTAGCTAAAGACATGATTTGAAACCCACCAGAGTCTGTTAGAATTGGTTTTTGCCAATTCATAAAATCATGAAGACCACCAAATTGGTCTAAGATTTCAGTGCCTGGTCTGAGCATTAGATGATAAGTATTGCCTAAAATAATTTGTGATCCAGTTTCTAAAACATCTTCTGGAAAAATTCCTTTTACCGTTCCTAGAGTCCCAACAGGCATGAAAGCTGGAGTATCAATCGAGCCTCTAGGTGTAAATATTTTTCCTAATCTTGCTTTTTCGTCTTGAGTTATTAACTCAAAAGAAAACTGCAATTTGGGCATCAAATTTATTTTTTTGACTTAAGGCTTATAATTTTATCTGGAGCATCTACAGAACCATTTGCTCCATTTCCTCGTTTAATTTTATCGACTAATTCCATACCTTTAACCACTTTACCAAATGCTGAATACTGACGATCAAGATGTGGTGCGGATTCAAAAATTATAAAGAATTGACTGTTTGCGCTATTAGGGTCAGCTGATCTAGCCATAGAAAGCACACCTTTATTATGTGCAATATCACTAAATTCAGCTTTTAAATCTGGAAGATCAGAACCACCAGTTCCAGCTAAGCTTAAGTTATAATCAGGTAGATTAGAATTACCATATTTTACATCTCCTGTTTGAGCCATAAAACCGTCAATTACTCTATGAAAGACTACACCGTCATATTTACCCTCATTAGCTAATTTCTGAAATCTTTTTACATGGTTTGGTGCAATTTTTGGATAAAGTTCAATTTCAACCTCACCATCTTTTAATTTTAATATCATATTGTTCTCCTTTGAATTAACATTGTTAATAGTTAGTAATAAAATTATAGAAAATAATATTATTTTTTTCATTATATTTTTTCTTTAATTGACTTAATAACAGATTTTGTAACAAATTTGCTAATATTTCCCTTTAATTTAGCAATTTCTTTTACAAATTTAGATGAAATTATTTGATTTTCAACATCTGACATTAAAAATATAGTTTCTATGTCCTTGTTTAGTTTTTTGTTCATTCCAGCAAGTTGAAACTCATATTCAAAATCAGATACAGCTCTCAGACCTCTAATAATAATAAATGCACCATATTTTTTACAAAGATTAATTGTTAAAGTGTTGAATGGTGTAACAATAATTTTTTTAGAATTTAACTTTAAGTCATTAAAAAGAGATTTTTTTATTATTTTTATTCGTTCTTCAATAGGAAAAAAATAATTTTTATGTTTAGTGTTAGTTGTAGCAACTACAAGTCTATCGCATAATTTTAGTGATTTTTGTATAACATCAGCATGCCCTAGGGTTATTGGATCAAAAGTTCCTGGATATATTGCTGTTTTCATTTTTTAATCAATATTATCTTCAATTTTAATGACAGATACAACTTTTTCTGAACCACTTAATCTTTTTATTGTAACACCTTGCGTATTTCTGCCAGCTATCCTTATTTCCTTAACAGCACATCTCATAACACTTCCTTTGTCGGTGGACAAAATAATTTCATCATTGTCTTCTACGACTAGTGTTGAGGATACATTCCCATTTCTTGGTGAGTTAATAATGCCAATTATACCTTTTCCACCTCTGTTCGTTACTCGATATTCTAAAAAAGAAGTTCTTTTTCCATAACCATTTTCAGTAATTGAGAGAATAAATTTATTTAAACCATTTTTAATTTTTTCATTTGATTTTATTGTTTTGGAATCAATTTTTGGTGAATCTAAAACAGATAAGGAAATTACTTTATCGTCGTCAGCTAATTGTATCCCTCTAATTCCTTTTGATGAACGTCCTTTGAACAATCTAAGTTTTTTTGCCATAAACCTAATACACTTACCTTTTTTTGTACTTAACATGATATCTTGATCATCTCTACAAATTCTAACACCAACAATTTTATCGTTCGTTTCGAGTTTCATTGCAATTTTACCATTGGCATTAATATTTGCAAAATCATCTAAACTATTTTTTCTTACATTTCCATTTGATGTAACAAAAACGATTAGCAATTTTTTCCATAAAATTTCATCTTCTGGCAGAGGCATAATAGAACTAATAGATTGATGACTTTTTAATGGTAAAATATTAAACAGTGACTTACCTTTGGAGGTTGTGGTGCCTTCAGGTATTTTCCAGGCTTTTATTTTAAATGCGAGACCTTCTGAAGAAAAAAAAATAACTGGTGTGTGTGTGTTAGCTGTAAAAATTTGTACTACAAAATCTTCATCACGAGTTACTATATTTGATTTACCAACCCCACCTCGCTTTTGTTTTTTTAAACTCGTTAGAGGACTTCTCTTAATATAACCTTGATTTGTAATATTAATAACTACAGACTCTTTTTGTATAGTCTCCTCGATACTATAATTTAGTTCCGCATCTGTTATTTTAGTTCTTCTTGGTACAGCAAATCTAGTTTTAATTTCTAATAACTCTTCACTTATTAGCTTATATAATTCTTTTTTAGAATTCAAAATCCTATTATACTCAATTATTAAAGTAGACAGTTTATTGATCTCCAATTCTATTTCTCCAATACCATATGCCGTTAATTTTTGAAGCCTTAACTCTAGAATTGAATTAACTTGGGTTTCGGTAAGAAGATAATTTGAGGGACTTTTCTTTTTTTCTATTAAAACTACTAATTTTACGCTTTTTTTAATTTTCCATTTTTTTGATAAAAGGTTTTTTTTAGCAGCCTCTGTATCTTTAGAGTTTTTAATTATTTTAATAATTTCATCAATATTTTCTACCGCTGTCGCTAACCCAATTAAAATGTGTGCTCTCTCTTCAGCTTTTTTTAAATCAAACTTAATTCTTTTAGTTAAAGTTTCTTCTCTAAATTTTACAAACTCACTAATAAATTCTTTAAGATTAAAAATTTTTGGTTTATTGTTAACAATGGCCAAGGTGTTAAAACCAAAAGAACTTTCTATATTTGTTAATTTGTAAAGCTGTCTTCTTATTGTTTCACCTTCAACTCCTCTTTTTAGTTCTATAACAACTCTAATACCTTCTCTGTTAGATTCGTCCCTTATATCAGTTATGCCTTCAATTTTTTTCTCTCTGGCTAGCTGCGCTATTCTTTCAACTAAGACTGATTTGTTTACTTGATAAGGAATTGACTTAATTATTAAAATTGATTTATCATTTTTAAGAACTTCCTCTTCAACCTCTCCTCTTATTTTAAATGAACCTCTTCCTTTATTGTAGCCTTGTTTTATAATATCAGTTCCTATAATGATTCCACCTGTCGGAAAATCAGGACCAGGAACGTGTTTCATTAGTTGAGCAATTGTAACATCTTTATTGTTTATGTAGGCATTAGTTGCATCTATAACTTCTCCTAGATTATGAGGCGGAATACTAGTAGCCATTCCAACTGCTATACCTCCAGCACCATTAACTAAAAGATTTGGATATTGAGAGGGTAAAACAACAGGCTCTCTTTCAGTTTCGTCATAATTATTTCTATATGCAACAGTATTTTTTTCTAAATCTTCTGTTAAAAATTGAGAAATTTTTCCTAATTTTGTTTCTGTGTAACGCATCGCAGCGGGAGGGTCTCCGTCTATTGATCCAAAATTTCCTTGGCCTTCAATTAAAGGTAGGCTCATCGAAAAATCTTGAACCAGTCTAACAAGTGCATCATAGACAGATTGATCTCCATGAGGGTGATATTTACCTATCACATCCCCTACTATTCTTGCTGATTTTCGAAATGGTTTAGACCAGTCGTAACCACCCTTATACATTGCAAAAATTATTCTCCTGTGGACTGGTTTGAGACCATCTCTTACATCCGGTAAAGCTCTACTTACTATAACGCTCATAGCGTAAGAAAGGTAAGATGAACTCATTTCATCAGAAACTAAAATAGGTTTGTAGGAATTATTTTGAATAGTTGTATTTTCCATAAGATCTAGAAAGGAATTTCATCATCTAGATCATTATTTGCAGATTGAGTATCATCATTTGGTAATGAGCTTTTTTTTTCTGCAACTAAATTTGAATTTTCATTACTATTTTTTCCATCTAGCATAGTTAGACTTGAATTATAGCCTTGAAGAACTACTTCTGTAGAATATTTATCCTGACCCGAAGACTCATCTTTCCATTTTCTTGTTGTTAAAGCACCTTCTATATAAACATTGGCACCTTTTTTTAAATATTGTTGAACGACATTAACAAGGCCTTCGTTGAAAATTACTACTCTGTGCCACTCAGTTTTTTCTTTCCTCTCACCTGATGACTTATCCTTCCACGATTGACTGGTAGCTATGCTTAGCCTTGCGACACTTTTACCATTAACCATTTGCTTGATTTCTGGATCTGCGCCTAGTCTTCCGATCAATAATACTTTATTTAAACTTCCAGCCATAATTTTTATTTGTTAATATGTGATTTGCTATTTAATAACAATTAAATTTATATCATATAAACAACTTAATTATAAGATGATTATTGATAAGGTGTAAAAAAAATGACGAAAAAAATCATTATAAAAGGTGCAAAAGAACACAATTTAAAAAATGTATCGGTTGAGGTTCCGAAAGATAAGCTTGTCGTAATTACAGGGCTTTCCGGATCAGGAAAATCTTCTTTAGCTTTTGACACAATTTACGCTGAAGGACAGAGAAGATATGTAGAAAGTTTATCTGCTTATGCGCGTCAATTCTTAGACAAAATGAAAAAACCAAATGTTGATTTTATAGAAGGGTTAAGCCCAGCTATATCTATAGAGCAAAAAAATACATCTAAAAATCCTAGATCAACTGTAGCAACTGTTACTGAAATTTATGATTACATGAGAGTTTTGTATGCAAGAGTTGGAGTTCCTTACTCACCATTCACTGGAAAGCCAATCGTTTCACAGTCTGTAAGTGAAATGGTAGACAAAATAAAAGCACTGCCAAAAAGTAATACTATTTATTTGCTTGCACCTATAGTTAGAGGAAGAAAAGGAGAATACAAAAAAGAAATTTTAAATTATAAAAAAAGAGGTTTTCAGAAAATTAAGGTTGATGGAGAATACTGTGAAATCAACGATTTTCCAGAATTAAACAAAAAAGTTAAACACGATATTTCAATTATTATTGATAGAATAATAATAAATTCTAGTATTGGAAATCGCTTAGCAGATAGTGTCGAAACTGCGTTAGGTATATCTAACGGTATTTTAACAGTTGAATATGAGGACGAAACATTACCTAAAAAATTTAGAAAAGTTAATACGATCACTTTTTCATCAAAATTTTCATGTCCTGAAAGTGGCTTTACATTAGAAGAGATAGAACCAAGATTATTTTCTTTTAATAGTCCATATGGAGCTTGTGAAGAATGTGAAGGTATTGGTCATAATTTAAATGTAGACCCTAACTTGGTAATACCAGATACTAAAAAAAGTCTTCAGGATGGTGCTGTAGAACCTTGGGCAAAATCAACTTCATTGTACTATGCTCAAACTTTATCATCTATTGCAAAACACTATAAAATTTCTTTATCAGATTCTTGGAAAAAATTACCAAAAAAAATTCAAGATGTAATATTATATGGATCTGATGAGGAAGAAATAAAATTTTCTTACAATGACAATTACCAAACCTACACAACAAAGAAAGCTTTTGAAGGGGTGATAAATAATCTTGAAAGAAGATATTTGGAAACAGATAGTGAATGGAAAAGAGAAGAAATTGCTCAATACCAAAGTGAGTCTAGTTGTGAAAAATGTAAAGGACAAAGATTAAAAGAAGAATCTCTATGTGTAAAAATAAATGAACTTAACATTAGTGATGTAACAAAAAAATCTATTGATGATGCTAAAAAATGGTTTGATGATTTAAATTTAGTTTTAAACGACAGAGATAAAAAAATAGCTACTCATATTTTGAAAGAAATAAATGAAAGACTTAATTTTCTTTTAAATGTAGGACTTAACTATTTAACTCTATCAAGGGAGTCCGGAACTTTGTCTGGCGGTGAAGCGCAAAGAATTCGCCTAGCTTCACAAATTGGTTCTGGATTAACCGGTGTTTTGTATGTTCTTGACGAGCCTTCAATTGGATTGCACCAAAGAGATAATAAAAAATTAATAACTGCATTGAAAAAACTTAGAGATCTAGGAAATACAGTTATTGTAGTGGAGCATGACACTGAAACAATGGAAAACGCAGACCATATTATAGATATAGGACCAGAAGCAGGGGTACATGGTGGTGAGATAGTTGCAGAAGGAAGTTATAACGATATTGTTAAAAATACTAAAAGTATAACTGGAAATTATTTATCAGGTAAAAAATATATTGCTCTACCAAGAAAAAGACGAACTGCAAAAAATGGTAGATTTTTAGAAATCCTTGGAGCTACTGGAAATAACTTAAAAAAAGTTGATCTAAAAATTCCAATCGGTGCTTTTACATGTGTAACTGGAGTTTCCGGAAGTGGAAAATCAACTTTAGTTCTTCATACGTTGTTCAATGCTTTAAATTTAATTTTAAACACAACAAAAGCAAAAAAAACACCTAAGGCTTTCAGAAACTATAAAGGGACTGAATTAATAGATAAAATTATTGATATAGATCAGTCTCCAATTGGAAGGACACCTAGGTCAAATCCAGCTACTTATACTGGTGCTTTTGGCCCGATAAGAGATTGGTTTGCTTCTCTACCTGAGGCAAAAGCACGAGGTTATAAGATAGGAAGATTTTCTTTTAATGTGAAAGGTGGAAGATGTGAAACATGTGAAGGTGATGGTGTTATTACTTATGAAATGCACTTTTTACCAGATGTTTTTATACCTTGTGATACTTGCAAAGGAACAAGATATAATAGAGAGACGCTAGAGGTTAGGTTTAAGGATAAAAATATTGCTGATGTTCTGGATATGACAGTCGAAGAAGGCTGTGATTTTTTTGAAAATATACAAACAATTAGATCAAAACTAATAACATTAAAACACGTTGGCTTAGGCTATATAAAGATTGGACAACAAGCTACAACCCTTTCCGGTGGTGAAGCTCAAAGAATAAAATTAGCAAAGGAACTATCAAAAAGATCAACTGGAAGAACTCTATACATTCTGGACGAACCTACTACTGGTCTTCATGCTCATGATATTAAAAAACTTTTAGAAATTTTACAAGCATTTGTAAATACTGGAAATACAGTAGTAGTAATTGAGCACAATTTAGATGTAATTAAAACAGCTGATTGGGTTGTTGACATGGGCCCTGAAGGTGGTGTTGAAGGAGGCGAAATAATAGCAGAAGGAACACCAGAAAAGGTTTCAGAAACAAAAGGTAGCTATACAGGACAATTTTTAAAGGATATTTTATTCAAAGATACAATGAAAAAAACTGCATAGTTAATTAATATATGCTATAAGAGAATCATGGGAACTTTATTACAATCTTTATCAAAAACTATTCACGCATCAGTAATACTTACTATACTACTTTTTTTTAGTTTACATTTTTTTGGTGATGGTTTTGCGTTTGACAGGATCTTTTGGAGTTGGTTGTTTAGGTATCTTCATGTTATTGCCGGCATTATGTGGGTTGGACTACTTTGGTATTTAAATTTTGTTCAAATTCCTTCTATGCCAAAAATTCCAGATGAACAGAAACCTGCTATATCAAAAGTTATAGCTCCAGCTGTTTTATTTTGGTTTAGATGGGCCGCTCTAGCAACTATCTTAACAGGATTAATTGTAGCCACGTTAAACGGTTACGTTCACCAAGCAATGACACTTGGAATCGGAAGTGGTTTTGGAAAAAATGCTGCAATTGGAATTGGGATGTGGCTTGGAATAATAATGGCTTACAATGTATGGTTTGTTATTTGGCCAAATCAGAAAAAAGCGCTTGGAATGGTAGAGAGTTCACCAGAAGAAAAAGCAAAATCAGCAAGAACTGCAATGTTGTTTTCAAGAACTAACACATTACTTTCATTACCAATGTTACTTTCGATGGTAGCAGCTCAAAATCTTTATTAAAATTATATATCGTCGTCTTTTAAGAGCGTTTTTTGTGTTACTTTAAAATAATTAAGAACAGGACTCGCGACAAAGATTGAAGAATAAGTTCCTATTATTACACCTAATATCATCGCAAAAGAAAAACCTTTGAGGATTTCACCACCTAAAATAAATATTGAGAATAAAGCTAGAAGTGTTGTTAAAGAAGTGATTATTGTTCTTGATAATGTTTCATTTACAGAAATATCTGTAATTTCATTAGTTTTAATTTTTGAATATTTTAATAAATTTTCTCTAATACGGTCAAATATTACGACAGTGTCATTCATAGAGTACCCGACTATTGTTAGAACAGCTGCAACTATAGAGAGGTTTACTTCAAAAGATAAAATAGAAAAAATTCCGAGTGTAATAACTACGTCGTGTAGAAGAGCAACAATAGCACCGAGACTAAATTGCCACTCAAATCTAATCCAGATGTAAAATAACATAGCACTTAGTGCTAATACAATAGCTGTAATACCTTGTTTAAGAAGCTCACCACTTACTTTTGGGCCAACAGTTTCTACTCTTCTAAAGTTTACTGCTGAATTAATTTTTTTTGACATACTATTCTTTAAGTCAGCTATAAATTTTTTATTTTCATTTGCATTTTTTTCAAACTTAATTAAAAAATCTCCTGCTTCACCAAATTGTTTAACATTAACATCGCCTAATTCTGGCATATTCAAAGAACTTCTTAAATCCTGAATCTGAATATTTTTATTTTCAATCCTAATTTCTAATAAAGTACCACCTTTAAAATCTACACCATAGTTTAGCCCCTTAAAAAATAAAAATAAAATACTAATAACTACAGCTAAAAGTGAAAAAATATTAGCGACTTTAAAAAATTTTGAAAAATTTATTTTATTATTCATTATAATTTGAAGTATTTTCCTTCTTTATCATTTAAAACAATAACTGAGGTTAAGTGTCTAGCAATGAAATATGCTGAAAAAAGTGTTGTTATTATACCTATGCCAAGTGTCACCGCAAAACCTTTTACGGGGCCAGACCCAAAAACAAATAAAATGACTGCCGCTATTAATGTTGTAACATTGGCGTCTATAACAGTAATTTTAGCCTTGTTATAGCCTGTATCAAACGCATGTATTATAGATTTTTCTGTTCTTAACTCTTCTTTTATTCTTTCATAGATTAATACATTTGAGTCAACTGCCATACCTACAGTTAAAATAATTCCCGCAATACCTGGTAAAGTTAATGTTGCTTCAAGTATAGTTAGAATTCCAATCATCATAAGTAAGTTTGCAATAAGTGAAATATTTGAGACTAAACCAAAAATTTTATACTTTATAAACATAAAAATAATGACAAGGGTAAATCCAATTATAAGAGAGAAAATCCCTGCCTCTATTGAATCTTTACCTAAATCAGGACCCACTGTTCTTTCTTCAACGATATTAATTGGCGCAGGTAAAGCACCTGATCGAAGTAATAAAGCTAAATCTGTAGATTCTTGAAAAGAAAATCCACCAGAAATAGTTCCGGTACCAGCTGTAATGGCTTCACGAATTTGAGGTGCACTAATTACATAATTATCAAGAACAATAGCAAGTCTACGACCAACATTCTCAGTAGTAATTCTTCCAAATTTTCTTGCACCCAACCTGTCTAAGGTAAAAAGTACAATTGGTTGATTGGATTGATTGTCAAATTTTGGTTGGGCATCAACTAAATTATCTCCACTGATAACAACCCTTTTGTTCACTGTTAACTCCTCACCACTTTCGGTCAGAATTAATTTTTCAGAACCAAAACCATCATCTTTTGAAACAAGTCTAAATGTTAATTGAGCTGTTTTACCAAGAAGCTCCTTCACTCTTTCAGGATTATCTATCCCTGGTAACTCAACTAAAATTCTTTTATCCCCTCTTTGAAGAATGGTAGGTTCTTTTGTCCCTAGGTCATCTATACGCCTTCTAATAATTTCTATAGATTGTTTAAGAGCTGCGTTATTTAAACTTACAAGACCAAAATTAGAAAATCGTATAAATGCTTTGTCTTGACTAAATTCTAAATCTAGTTCAAATTTATTATACTCAGAAATAAAGTTATTAACTTTGTTCTCTTTTTGCTTAAAAAAAATATTTTTAAATTTATTTTGCTTTTCTTTGTTTATTGTTAAAGAAATTAACTCAGGTGACACGGTAAAGTCTTTAAATTCTATTTCGTTTTGATTTAATAATTTTTTTAAAGGTATAACTTTAGTTTGAAGTTTTTGACTTACTAAAGGTTTTGTATCAATTTCCAACAAAATATACGAACCACCTTGCAGGTCTAATCCAAGATTTACTTCTTTATCAATTAAGTTATTGTATTTAAGATTTAAAGAAGCAAAAAAAATAGCAGATACTAAAATTAGATATATTAATAAAACTTTTATTTTTGTAAAACTAAGCACAAAAAAAAATATTATTTGGCTTCTATTTTTTTAAGCAAACTTGTGATCGTTGATTTAATAATCTGAACTTTGACGTTATCACCTAACAATACTTCAATTCTGTCATCTTCCATGACTCTATCAACAATTACAATTATACCACCAGATGTTATAACTTCATCTCCACGTTTGAGACCAGCAACCATAGCCAAGTGATCTTTAGCTCTCTTTTGTTGGGGTCTAATTAAAAAAAAGTAAAAAATAACAAATATTAATATTAGAGGTATAAATTGTGCAATTCCTTGTCCGTTCATAATTAAAGATTAATTATAATATCTAGAATATTTAAACAAGAATATAATTAAAAATTTCTATATTTTTTCTATATTGTTCATATATTTTCTTAATACATGAGGTATCGATACAGTACCATCTTCGTTTTGATAGTTTTCAATCAAAGCTATCATTAATCTGCCTACTGCTAAAGCAGACCCATTCAAAGTTGATACGAAATCAGTTCCAGTAGAGGATTTGTATCTAGCACTCATTCTTTTTGCTTGAAAAGTTCCACATGATGAGCAGCTTGATATTTCTCTATATTTATCTTCAGAAGGTATCCATGCCTCTACATCAAATGTTTTTTCGGCACTAAATCCCATATCTCCTGAACTTAAAAGAATAACTTGATATGGAATTTCTAGAAGTTTTAAAATTTCTTCAGCACATTTAAGCATTCTATCTAATTCTGACATAGAGTTTGCTGGATCAACTATGCTAACTAACTCTACTTTGTAAAATTGATGTTGTCTCATCATGCCTTTGGTATCTTTACCATAGCTACCCGCCTCTTTTCTGAAGCATGGCGTTGAGGCAACAAACCTCAAAGGTAAATTTTTAGAATCTGTAATAGAATCTCTAACTAAGTTTGTTAAAACTACTTCAGCTGTTGGTATAAGAAATTTTCTTTCCTCGTCTTTAGTTTTTTTAATTTCAAACTGATCTTCTTCAAATTTGGGCAATTGTCCAGTTCCAAACATTACATCTTCATTAACAAGTAATGGCGGAGAAATTTCCTTATAAGAAAACTTATCAACATGGACATCCAGCATAAAATTTATCAAGGCTCTCTCTAATAATGCAAAATATGAGTTTAAAATTACAAAACGAGAACCAGAAAGCTTAGAGGAAGTTTTAAAATCTATTTGATTATTTTTTTCTCCAATCTCAACGTGAGACTTAATTGGGAAGTCAAATTTTTTTATGTTTCCATTTTTTTTAATCAGTTTATTTGATGTTTCGTCAAGACCTATAGGAACGTCGTCTCTTGCAATATTTGGTATGCTAGAAAGAATTACATAAATCTTATTTTGTAAAACAACTTGTTTTTTTGTAATATTTTCTATTTCTACTGATAGTTTTTTTGAGTTTTCAAAATTAGCTGGATTTTTTGATTTAGATAATAACTTTTTTTCTTGTTCTTTTTTTTCTTTTTGTTGAATAAGTTCTCTATTATCTTTATCAAAAGAAATTAAATCATCAAAGTTTATAGAACTATTTCTTTCTAAAATTTTTTTCTTAAAATAATTTAAATCTTTTCTAATTTCTTTAATATTATGCATCTTCTTTTTTTTCTATAAATTTAACTGTAAGTATAGATAATTCATACAATAATAATAAAGGAAGTGCCAAACCAATTTGAGTAATAGGATCTGGTGGTGTTAAAACTGCAGCCATTGCAAAAATAATTACCACAAAATACTTCCTTCTTTGTCTTAAGTATTCTGAGTCTATAATACCTATACGAGCCAAAAGACTTAAAATAACTGGTAATTGGAAACTAACTCCAAATGCAAAAATTAACCTCATTATCAAAGAAAGATATTCATTAACTTTTGCCTCTAGTTCTATGGCCATAATACCTGGCTCTGCTATAGTTTCAAAACCTAAAAAAAACTTAATAGCTAAAGGCATTATTAAATAATAAACAATGCATCCACCTAGAATAAAAAGAGTTGGTGTGGCTACTAGGTAGGGTAATAATGCTTTTTTTTCATTTTTATATAAACCTGGAGCTATAAACTTCCACAGTTGAAGAAGTATAAAAGGACTAGATATAAAAAAAGCTGCAAAAAAAGCAACTTTTAAATAAGTTAAAAAAGCTTCGTGTAAAGCGGTAAAGATTAATCTTCTTTCTAAATTTTCAGCTAATAATGCTTCAGCATATGGTTGAACTAAAAAACGGTAAATTTCAGTAGAAAAAATATAACAAATAATAAATAAAAAAATTAAAAAAATAAATGATTTAAGTATTCTAGACCTAAGTTCAGTTAAGTGTCCTATTAAACTTCCAGGTTTTTCGTTATGATTGTTCTTTGTCATCGTCTAAGTTTTTGTTTTCATCTGAAGCAGAATTTTTATTTTTATCTATATCTAAATTGGTAATTTCGTTAATATTAGATTGAACATCAGAAAAATATTTTTTTATTGTGGAAGTCCAAGTACCTAATTTTTTAAGAACTATTGGAAAATCTTTTGGTCCTATTACTAAAATAGCAATAACAACTATAATTAATAGTTCTAACCATCCAATTTGTGGCATTAAAATTAATTCTTGTTAGAATTTTCTTGGTCGTCTGTTTTCTCTTCTTTATCATTAGGTATTTCGTCAGACAGACCTTTTTTAAAACTTTTTATCCCTTTAGCAACATCTCCCATTAAAGAAGATATTTTTCCACGTCCAAACAAGAGGACTACTAAAACAACTACAATTGCTACTTGCCAAAAACCAGGAAACATTAAATTAGTATACACATAAATTAACGATAAATAAATATATTAAATTTAATCAGAATTAGGTGTTTCATCTATAGCTTTTTCTATATTTGAGTAGATATCTTCTTTTTTATTTTTGGACTGTTCTTTGTAAAATTTTCCAGTACCAAAAATTGAAGAATCAATATTAGTAGCATCAATTAAGCCAGCGGAGCTAAGTTCATCTACATTAGGCAAGTCTGTTAATTTTTGTATATTAAAATGATTTAAAAAATTTTCAGTAGTAGCATATTGAATTGGTTTACCAATAACGTCTTTTCTCCCTGCAGGTTTTACCCAATCTAGTTCGAGCAAAGTCTCAATAGTATTAGTTCCAAAAGCTACACCACGTATTTCTTCAATTTCAGATCTTGTAACTGGTTGGTGATATACAATTATTGATAACGTTTCTAAAGTAGCACGTGATAGTTTTTTTTCTGTAGATTTTTGTAATGACATTAAGTTAGCCAAGTCAACTGGTGTTCGAAAGGACCATTTTTCTTTTATACAAACAAGGTTTATGCCTCTGGTACTATAATCCGATTGAATTTTTTCTAATATCTTTTTAATACCACCTGGACTCAAAACTCTTTTTTCTATTGTTTCTATGTCTAAAGGTTCTGATGCTGCAAATAGAATAGCTTCAACTTGTCTGTCAAGTTTATTCAAATTTTTTTTAAATTTTAATATATTATTTTCTTTTTTAATTATTTTTTTCATTTAATTTATTTTTTTTATAAAAATTTTTTCAAAAAGTTTTTTTTGTACGATATTAGTAAGGCCTTGTTTTGTTAATTCTAAGCTTGCAGTAAAAATTCCAGTTAACCCACTTTTTTTTAATTTTTTGTTGATATTAAAATTTTTAGGAATTAAATCTTCAATATTTTTCCAATCAGTAATATTAGAAAAATTATCTTTTATTAGTTTGATCCCTTCTTCTGTGGTAAAAACTGGAAGTTTCGGTATGTTTATGGTTTGAAAAGCTTTCTGCATTCTTATCGTTGAATAAGTTTTCAGAAGTTCAAAGAGTGTAACTTTATAAACTGGTGTGTTTATTGATTTAATGCCACCTTTCATGCCTCTATAAAAAATATTTACTCCTATTCTGTTTTTTTTTATAATTTGGTCAGACAACAATCTTATAAGCTCTAATTTTTTTAACTGTAGTTTTAATTTTTCAGCTACCTCTAAAGCTTTAAAATCGTCTTCATCATCATCGGGCAAAAGCAATTTAGATTTTAAATATGCTAACCATGTTGCCATAAGTAAATATTCAGCAGCAATTTCTAAATTTAAATCTTTTGTTTTTTTTATGTACTCTAAAAACTGATCTACTAATTTACTAATAGAAATTTTAGTTAGATCTACTTTTTGAGCTTTAGCTAAATCTAACAGAACTTCAAGTGGTCCAGAATAGTTAGGAATTTCAATAGGTATAGTATTTTTTGAAATTGATTCCATATCTAATTTTAACTTAAAAATTTATAAAATTCTGAAGTTTTTTTCTTTGTAAATCTGTCTATTAACGGTGTTTCTTTAAGTATTTTCTTCATCTCATGTGTTTTACCTGCACAATATAAAATTAAATTACACCCGGCTTCTAAAGCAAGCTTTCCATTCTTAACTAAGTCATACTTGAGGGCTTTCATAGATATATCATCAGAAATTAGAATACCCTTAAAACCTATTTCTTTTCTAATTATTTGATTTATTAAAATTTTTGAATGAGTTGTGTTATTTTTACTATCAATTTTATTATAGAGAATGTGCGCTGTCATTGCAAAATGACTATTTAAATTCTTAAAGCATCTAAAGTCCTTTTTTTTTAGTAACATCAAATCATCTTGAATTACCGGTAAGTTAAAATGACTATCAGTATTTGCTTTTCCGTGCCCGGGTATATGCTTAATTACTGAAGCTATTTTATTCTTCATGTAAAATTTAATACAAAAACGCCCAAGTAAATTAACTGTGGTAGGGTCTTCAGAATAACTTCTACTCCCAATAATCTTATGTGCCTTTTTATAATATAAATCTAAAACAGGTGAGGTATTGATATTTATACCAAGTTTTTTCAAATATATAGATATTGTGTCTACATAATTCTTGTAAATAGCTAGTCCAATTTTTTTATTTACATTGTAAAGATCGCCAAAATATTTTTGGTTAAAAATTGAATTATTTAAAATATTAGAAAGCCTTGTAACTCTACCCCCTTCCTCATCAATTAAAATCGGATAGTTTTTATCTTTCATTATTTTTCTAATTTTATTTGTTAATAATTTTAATTGGTTTTCTGATAAAATATTTCTTTTAAACAAAATAACTCCCCATGGTCGTTCTTTTTTGAAAATATTAATTTCTTGTTTTGTTAAAACAAAAGTTGAAATACTAATAATTATTGCTTTTCTAATCATTTATTTTAAATAAGTTCCAAAAACTTCTTTTTGTCTTGTTGTTTTCTTTCTCAAATCCAGAATTAAATTCTATTACATTATTCGTATCAGTAGGTAAAACAGGTAAATTGATAAGATTATCTTTAATTTTTTTTAAGATTATTTCTCTATTAAGGTCTATTTTTTTTTTTTGTTGCTCGGAAAAATAAATTTTTCCAATAAATAGAAAGAAAGAAATAGAAAATAAAAATATAAGTGTTGATAGAATATTTTTAATCATTACATTTTTGTAGGTAGAGAAACACCTAATATACGCATACCATTTTCTATTGTCTGAGCTGTAATTTTAATAATTAACAAAGTGTTGATATTTTTAATTTTACCTTCCGTAATAAATTTGTATTCGTAATTCTCGTTACCTTTGCTCCAATAAGAATGAAACAAAGTGGCCAATTCATATAAATAGAATGGTATCCGATGAGGTTCAAATTTAGTAGAGGCAGTTTCTATAACTTTAGGCCAATCTAAAATTTTTCTGAACAAATTTAATTCATGGGAATTCAATTTGAAATTATTCTCATCTATTTTAAGATCCTTACTTTTATCTATGTTAAGTGTTCTGAATAAAGATGAAATTCTTGCATAAGAATATTGCACATAAAATACAGGATTTTCTCTAGTTTTCTCTAATACTTTGTCGAAATCAAAATCCAGTTCAACATCATTACTTCTGTTCAGCATCATAAACCTTATAGAATCTTTGTTAACTTCGTTAAGGAACTCACGCACAGATATAAAATCTCCAGCTCTTTTAGACATTTTGTATGGTTGTCCGTTTTTAAAAAGTTTTACAAGCTGGCAAACTCGACAAATTAAAGTTATTTTATTATCTGATAATGCACTTGTAGCTGCAGAAATACGTTTAACATAACCAGTATGATCTGCTCCAAGTATATTAATTAAGTAATTATAATCTCTAGAAACTTTGTCTGCGTGATAAGCGATATCATTAGCAAAATAAGTCCAGGAACCGTCATTTTTTTGTAAAGCTCTATCGGTATCATCACCAAAAAGAGTGGATTTAAAAATCAATCGTTTAGTTTTTTTCCAATTTTTATTTACTTCTCCTTTTGGAGGATTTAAATATCCCTCTTCTACAAATTTTTTATCTTGTAAATATCTAATCGATTTACTTACTAAATCTTTTATTACTAAAGATTTTTCAGAAACAAAATTATCATGTGAAATGCCTAAGGATTTAAGGTCATCTTTTATTAGAATCATTGAATATTTTAGTGATATTTCACTTAAAGAAGGAAAAATTTTTTTAAAGTCGGCTAAGTCAATATCAGGAACTTCGGTTAAAATTTTTTTTGCAATATCAATCACATATTCCCCTGGGTATAAATTTTCTTTATTTAAAAACTTTTCATTAAATTTTATTTCTCTTAATCTTAAAAAAATAGACTCTGTAAAGTGAGTTATTTGGTTTCCATAATCGTTAATGTAGTATTCCTTAGTAACAATATTTCCATTAAACATTAAAAGATTTGCTAGTACATCTCCGTAAATAGCTCCACGCGAATGCCCTATATGCATTGGTCCTGTGGGATTGGCAGACACAAACTCTATATTGTATTTTTTTTTTTTTTTAGAATTTGTTCCATATTTTTTGTTGGATTTCAAAATATCTAGTATTAATTTTTGATATGTTTTAGAATTGAATCTAAAATTTATAAATCCTGGACCGGCAATAGCAACATCTGAAAAATCATTAAGATTTTTTAGTAATATGTCTTTTATATTATTAGCTAGCTTAACAGGGGATTGTTTTGTCTTTTGTGCTAAAATTAGTGCGATATTAGATGAAAGATCAAAATTAAATTCATGCGGAGGTATTTCAATAACAACACCTTCAAAGTTTACCTTTGTGTCAATGTTAAGAATTTTATAATTAGCAACAACTAAGTTTTGTATTATTTTTTTGTACGTATCAAAAATATTCATTTTATAGAGTTGTATAGGTTAATTGCATATCTATCTGTCATACCAGCAATAAAATCACAAATATTTCTTTCAACAATATTTTTTTCATATATTGATTTCTTGATAAATTTTGAAGGGTTTTTTTTAATTATTAAAAATAAGGCCTTGATGATTTTTTTTCCATTATTAGTTTTTTTTAAAACATCTTTACTTAAATACATGTTTTTTTTTAAAAAAGATTTTATAGATAAATCAAATAATTTCATTTTGTTTGAAAATGATACCAATAAATTCTTAGCATCATAAATATCTTCTATTGAATAAATTTTTTGTTTTTTGATATTTTTTGTTGTATTTAAAATAATATCATTAACCATTTCATTAATAATATCTCTAATGATTTGTCTCAACACAAGCTCGGTGCCTTTTAACTTAATAAATTTTTTATGTTTAGTTATTATGTTAGATAATACAGGAATATCTTTTAAATCTTCAATTGTATAAAGTTTAGCTCTTATGCCGTCTTCTAGGTCGTGACTGTTATAAGCAATATCATCTGATATTGCAGCAAGTTGAGCCTCTAAAGAAGGGTTTTTTAAATAATTAATTTTATTTTTAAAAAAATTTTTTCCCAGCATGTTGTCAAATTTTTCTTGGTTATGTAGTTTTCCATTATGCTTTACTAATCCATCAATAGTTTCTATTGATAAATTTAATCCTTTAAAGTTATAATATTTGTTTTCTAAAAGTGTAACTATTCTGATAGTTTGTATGTTGTGATCAAAGCCACCGTATAGCTTCATGCAGTCATTTAAAGCATCTTCGCCGGCATGACCAAAAGGTGTGTGACCTAAATCATGTGAAAGACTTATTGTTTCACATAAATCTTCATTTAAATTAAAGCACCTAGCTAGTGTTCTTGATATTTGAGCTACTTCTAAAGAATGGGTTATTCTTGTTCTGTAGTGATCGCCTGCTGTATTAACAAAAACTTGTGTTTTATGCTTAAGTCTTCTGAATGCTGTTGAGTGAATCACTCTATCTCTGTCTCTTTGGTACGGAGAACGCAGAGAACTTGCAGGTTCCGCATTAACTCTTCCTTTAGATTTAATTGATGTAGCTAATTTGGAGTATTTAAAAAATGATTTTTTTTGCATAAGAATAAGTAAAATTGTATAATACATTATTTAATAAATATGACTAATAAAATTGAATTTACTCAAGAAGCTAACAACCAAATTAAGAAAATTGTAACTGAACAAGGAAAAAATTGTTATTTTAGGATTAGCGTTCAAGGAGGTGGTTGTTCTGGGTTTAAATATAATTTTTCACTAGATGAAAAAATTGAAAAAGACGACATAATTTTTAATAAAGCTATTATTGATATTAGTTCTTTAGAAATTATAAGCGGGTCTGTAGTTGACTATCACAAAGAAATGATTGGAAGTAACTTCGTTATAAAAAATCCACAAGCAACTTCATCATGTGGTTGTGGATTATCATTTTCGGTGTAAATGAAAATTGTATCTTGGAATGTAAATTCTGTACGTGCTAGACTAGTAAACGTTGTTGAATACATAAAAACTTATAAACCAGACATATTGTTTCTTCAGGAAATCAAAACTGAAAACATTAACTTTCCAACTGAGGATTTTAAAAAAATTGGCTATGAATCAATAGTTTACGGACAGAAAAGTTATAACGGTGTTGCATTTTTATCAAAAATAAAAATTGAAAATATTGATCTAAATTTTATTAAAGATGATTTAAAGCAGTCTCGTATTATTACCGGAGATATAAAAATAAAAAGTAAAAAAATTAAACTAATTAATATATATGTTCCAAATGGCAATCCGGTTAATACTGAAAAATATGATTACAAAAAAAAATGGTTAAATAAATTTTTAAAATCAGTTAAAAAAACTTTATCCTTGGAAAAAAATATAATAATTTCTGGTGATTTTAATATTATTCCAGATGAAATTGATGTGTATGATCATAATAAATATTTAAATGATGCACTATACAAAATAGAAATTAGAAAATATTTTAGAGAATTGTTGAATTTAGGTTTTAAAGATATTTTTAGACAATTAAAGAAAGATAAGCATGAATACACATTCTGGGATTATATGGCTGGGTCTTGGCCAAAAAATTACGGATTGAGAATTGATCATTTTTTAGTTTCTGATAATTTACTAGAGAATATCAAAACGATAAACATAAATCAAAAGCCAAGAGGCAAAATAAAACCATCAGATCACACTCCTATAGAGTTAGAAATTATTTAACACGTCCGTATACATCTTGATATCTAACTATATCAGTCTCTTTTAGTGTGGTTCCTAATTGAGCTTCGATTATTTTAACGGGCTTGTTGTAGATATTTTCTATCCTATGAACAGTACCCTTGGGTATAAAAATATTATCATTAACTTTTTTAAAAAAAAAATTTTTTCCAATTGTTATTTTTGGTTTACCATGTGTTACAGACCAATATTCTGCTCTGTGCTGATGTTTCTGAAGACTTATTGAGGATTTTTTGTTTATGGTTAATTCCTTTAATAAAAAATTTTCTCCCTTAAAAAAATTTTTGTAATTACCCCAAGGCCGATAATATGTATTTTTTTTTATATAAGCATTTGTTGTTTTGCTTTTTATAACTTTAAATATTTCTTCCCAACTACCGAGATCGGACCATGTTAAATTTAATTCTATAGAATTAATATCTTTAGACTTTTCCAAAATTGCATAGTCAAAGGATATTGCTTTTATTTTGCCAAAATATTTTTTGTTTAAGGTAATTGTATTATTTTTTGATGTGCATTTAATCACTGAATTAAGACAAGCATTAAATAATTTTTTTTGAATTTTCTTAAAGTTGTTTATAATTGAATCTTTTCTAGCTAAAACAATTCCAGAATTCCAGCACCCTTTTTGTTTAATAATTTTTGTAGCATTTTTTATATTTGGCTTTTCAATAAATTTTATAACTTTATTAATCTTATTGTCAGTTTTTTTATTTAATAAATAACCATATTTTGTACTTGGGTTTTTAGGTTTAATACCAAAAATAAATATATTATTTTTGCTTAAGTTTGATAAATTTGATTCTAAAATTTTGTTAAATTTTTTTTTTTCTAAAATATAATGATCTGAAGGTATAAACAGAACTGCTTGATTGATTTTAATATCACTCATTATTGTAGAAGTTATAATAGCAGGGGCAGTATTTTTCTTAAAAGGTTCTAGTATAATCTTAAATTTTTTGATTTTTTTTTTTTTTAGACCTTTACGAACTAGTTTTTCATAAACTTTATTTGTGCTTATAATTGGACTATCAAAAATTGGATTCTTAATTCTATCTAATGTTTTTTCAAAAAGTGTCCATCCTCCAAAATTTATAAATTGTTTTGATGGACTATTTTTAATGTTTGGAAAAAGTCTATCCCCTGCTCCACCACACAATATAACTGGCTTAACCTTCATTTAAATATCTGCGTAGCACTTGGTTTCTTTTTTGCCGCCGGGGTGTGTTGTTGCTCCTTTAAAAGTAGGGCCGACTGTTTGAGCATACTTCCAGAGTGTACCGCTTCCAAAGTTAATTTTTTTTGGTTTCCATTTTCTTTTTCTTGCTTTTAATTCTTTTGACGTAAGTCTTACGTTTATGGATCCTTTATTCGCATCTATATCAATTATGTCTCCATTTTTAAGTAAGGCAATTGGTCCTCCAACAAATGCTTCTGGACCTATATGACCGATGCAAAAACCTCTTGTTGCACCTGAAAACCTTCCGTCTGTAATTAACGCTACAGTTTCTCCTTTACCTTGTCCGTATATAGCTGCTGTTGTTGACAGCATTTCTCTCATACCAGGTCCTCCTTTTGGACCTTCGTAACGTATTACTATTACATCTCCATCTTTATATTTTTTTTTTTGAACAGCATTAAAAGCCTGTTCTTCCGTATCGAAGCACCTAGCTTTACCTGTAAATTTTAAATTTTTTAATCCTGCAACTTTAACTATAGCACCTTCCGGTGCTAAATTGCCTTTTAACCCAACAACACCGCCGTCAGGAGAGAGAGGATTATTATATCTTCTGATAACTTTTTGATTATCATTAAACTTAACTGACTTAAGATTTTCTTTCATAGTTTTTCCAGTTACAGTCATGCAGTTACCATTTATAAAACCGCCTTCGTATAAAGTTTTTAAAATAATAGGAACGCCACCTGCTTCAAACATATCTTTAGCGACATATTTTCCACCGGGTTTTAAGTCCGCCAGATAAGGAGTTTTTTTAAAAATTTTAGTAACATCCATGAGATCAAATTTAATCCCACATTCACTAGCAATAGCTGGAAGGTGTAGTGCAGCATTTGTAGACCCGCCTGTAGCCGCTACGATCACTGCAGCATTTTCTAAAGATTTCAGTGTTACAATATCCCTAGGTCTAATTTTTTTTTCTAACAAATTCATGACTGCTTTACCGCTTAGATAAGAATATTTATCTCTTTCTAGATAGGGTGCTGGAGTGCCAGAAGAATAAGGCAAAGCAAGACCGATAGCTTCAGAAACGCAAGCCATTGTATTTGCTGTAAATTGTCCTCCACAGGCTCCTGCGCTAGGACAAGCAACTAATTCTAACTCGGTAAGTTCTGTTTCTGAAATTTTTCCAGCTGAATGCTGGCCAACTGCTTCAAAAACATCAACTACAGTTACATCTTTTCCTTTATATCTACCAGGAAGAATTGAACCGCCGTAAATAAAAACACTTGGTACGTTTAATCTACACATAGCCATCATTAAACCAGGTAAAGATTTATCACACCCTGCAACACCTACCAACGCATCATATGAGTGACCTCTAACAGTTAATTCAGTAGAATCAGCTATAACTTCTCTTGAGATTAAAGATGACTTCATTCCTTCGTGGCCCATAGCAATACCATCGGTAACTGTAATGGTGCAAAATTCTCTTGGAGTTCCGCCAGTTTCAATAACTCCTTTTTTTACTGACTGAGCTTGTCTCATTAAAGATGTATTACAAGGAGCTGCTTCGTTCCACGTTGATACAACACCAACAAAAGGTTTGGCAACATCTTTTTGCGTCAAATTCATTGCATAATAGAACGATCTGTGTGGTGCTCTATTAGGTCCTAAGGTTGTGTGTCTGCTCGGTAATTTTTTTTTATCAAATTTAATCATTTAATTAATACTGGATACAATACTTTTTAATTTAGTTAGTTCAATCGTTAAATCTTTTAATAAAACCTTGTCATTAGCAACAATATCTTTTGGTGCTTTTTTAACATAGTTTTTATTATTAAGTTTTTGATCTAAAGAAATAATCTTTTTTTCCATCTGATTCAGCTTATTTGTAAGTTTTTCATTTTGAGAACTTAAATCTACATTTGTTTCAAATTTAAGACCTATTTTTTCTTTTAAAATAATAATTTGAATAATTGTATCATTCAAGTCTGGTTTTAGAATGATATTATTAACTCTACCAACTTGTTTTACAATTTCTATATTATTATTAATAAATTTTTTAGTTTTTTTACTCTCTTGAAAATAAACAATGTCACAATATTCTTTGGGTGGAACGTTAAGCTGGACTTTTGTTGATCTTATTGCGGTGATAATATCTATAATACATTTAATTTCTTCTGAGTTTTTTTTATAAGATTGTATTTTTTTAGAAATAGGCCAACTTGAAGTAATAAGATCAGATTTTTCCTCTTTATCAAACTTATTTTCCTGCCAAACATGCTCAGTAAAAAAAGGTATAAATGGATGTAAAAGTTTAAGTATATTTAAAAGCATATATGAAGAGAATTGCTTAGCTTCAAGTATGGAAACATTGTTATTTGAATTAAATATAGGTTTTAAAAGTTCTAGATACCAGTCACAATAAGAGTGCCAAACAAAATTGTAGAGAACCCTGCTCGCTTCATCAAATCTAAATTCTTTAACATGTTTATTAATTAATTCATTTGTTTTACAGAACTCAAAATAAATCCATTGATTAATCATTAGTTTAATTTTTTTTACATTTGTTTTTTTTTTATGTTTACAGTTGTTTAGTTTCAAAAAATTATTTGCACTCCATATCTTTGTTATAAAATTTCTGTAACCTATGACTCGATCTTTAGACAGTTTTACGTCGCGACCGGGCGAAGCCATGGAAATTAAAGTGAATCTAAGAGGGTCAGCGCCGTATTCGTTAATTAACTCTAGAGGATCTATAACATTACCTTTTGATTTAGACATTTTCTGTCCTTTTTCATCTCTAACAAGAGCATGCACATAAACTTTTTCAAAAGGGGAATCTTTTAAGAAATGGTTACCCATCATTAGCATTCTAGCAACCCAAAAAAATATTATGTCAAAACCCGTAACTAGAACTGACGTAGGATAAAATTTTTTTAATTCATTAGTTTTTTCTGGCCAACCAAGAGTAGCAAATGGCCATAAAGCAGATGAAAACCAAGTATCCAGAACATCTGTCTCTTGAGTTAACTTAAAAATTTTATTTTTATAATGTTTTTTAGCTAATACTTTTGCGCTTTGCTCACTTTCTGCTGTAAATATTTTTCCATCATGACCATACCAAACTGGAATTCTATGCCCCCACCAAATTTGTCTTGAGATACACCATGGCTCGATATTATTCATCCATTGGTAAAAAATTTTAGTCCAATTCTCTGGAAAAAAAGTTGTTTTTTTTGTTTTTACTGATTGGATTGGTTTTTTTGAAAGTGATTTTGCATCTACAAACCATTGTTCTGTTAATAGAGGTTCTATAACAGTATTAGATCTATCTCCATAAGGTACCTTGTTCTTAATATTCTCAATTTTTTCTAATAAATTTAAATTTTTTAGTTCGTTGATAATTTTTTTTCTAGCTTCAAATCTATCTAGACCTATATATGATTTAATTCCATTTTCGTTAATTTTTCCATCTTTTTCTAAAATATTAATAATTTCTAATTTATTTCTTTTTCCAACATCGTAGTCATTAAAATCATGCGCTGGAGTAATCTTAACGGCACCTGTGCCCTGTTCAGGGTCTGCGTAATGATCGGCAATAATTCTAATCTTTCTATTAACAATTGGGATTATTGCATATCTTCCAACAAAATTTTTAAACCGTTTATCTTTAGGGTTAACTGCAATAGCTGTGTCTCCCATCATGGTTTCTGGTCTTGTTGTTGCAATAGTAATTTGTTCTTTTGAGTCTGCTATTAAATAGTTAATATAATAAAGTTGAGACTGAACTTCATTTTGTACAACTTCTAGATCAGATATGGCAGTTTGTAAATTTGTGTCCCAATTAACTAATTTTTTATCTTTGTATATTAATTTTTTATTGTAAAGAGCTACAAAAACTTTTGTTACAGTTTTAGACATTTGCTCATCCATTGTAAATCTAGAACGAGACCAGTCACACGAACAACCAAGTTTTTTTAATTGTTCAAGTATTATACCCCCCGACTCAGCTTTCCATTCCCATACTTTTTCAATAAATTTTTTTCTTCCTAGGTCATTTTTTTTAATATTTTTTTTACCTAGATTTTTTTCAACAATTGCTTGAGTTGCTATTCCAGCATGATCAGTTCCTGGCTGCCATAAAGTTTCATATCCATTCATGCGATAATATCTTATTAAAACATCTTGCAAGCTATTGTTAAGAGCGTGTCCCATGTGTAATTTGCCAGTAATATTTGGTGGTGGTATAACAATTGAAAAGGTTTTTTTTAATTTTTTTGAATTCGGTTTAAATAAATTATTTTTTTCCCAAAAATTGTATATTTTTTTTTCTTGGGTCAAATGATTATATTTTATAAATTCCATGCGTATATTTAGTTAATTTTGTTGTTTATCAATCAGGACACCAAATACTATCTATGTACCACTTCTTTACAACTAGCGGTACATTTTTTACTCATTAAGTGAGACTTTAGATTGTTTTTACTAAATTGAGAAAAGTCCTCAGTATACTTAATGGGAAGTATGCAAAGATTTACTTGTACGTATTTGTTTATGGTGCCAGCGGTTTGTCTGGTATATTTATTCTTTCTAATTATTTTTCTAGCTTTTTTTGAGTCTTTAGCACTAAGCATAATATCTATTATATTATTCATCAATAGATACTTCAAATACTATCTGTGGGCTACTCCTGTACCACCGAAATTAAAAAAGTTGCATTTATATATAGAAAACATAATGCTGAGTAATGATTAAGATAATAAAAAATTCTTTGGCACTTTTTACAGGATTTGGAATTATTGTAGTATCACATGGATTT
>Ga0307986_10000220_pt1 | contig 42895 bp, 41 predicted proteins | sample EllFjometageno82_FD_203170 | JGI IMG/M metagenome (GOLD analysis project Ga0307986, IMG submission 203170) | Marine microbial communities from Ellis Fjord, Antarctic Ocean - #82 | ecosystem: Environmental > Aquatic > Marine > Unclassified | place: Southern Ocean | collected 2014-10-09 | reverse complement strand
TTTGTGCTTTTGTGACAATGCAACTGTTGCCATGGTTATTCCTGCAATGGCAATAGCTGAATATACAATTTTTTTATTTAATTTCATTTAATATCTCCATAAGTATTCTTTAGTAATTTGCTTTTCAAGTTAAGTGGTTGAGAAATTTTTTGTAATAAAAAGTAGTTAAACGTTTGCATTTTTCCGTTGGGAGTGGTGTGGTCCTCATGGGACGTTTTAATCAAACGAAAATCATCACCTAACAATGTGCTAAGGGCTATTTCGTCATAGCGCATAACATCTAGGCTTGAGCAGGATGAAGGCCCTTCTGGTGCAAAGGTAGCCAACAAAAAGTAGCCGCCTTTCGCTAGGCACATGTTGAGTTTTTTTATGTAATTTTTCTGTTCACTTTCAACAGTTAGAAAGTGGAATACAGCCCTGTCATGCCATAAATCAAAACGCTGATTGTTCTCAAAATCAAGAATATTCAACACATAGAACTTGGGCAAGGACGCGTTACTTCCAAGCCTTTTCTGGGTGGCAATAACGGCTGATTTTGATAGCTCAACAGCGCTCAGATTTGAGTAGCCAGCCTCTATTAAATTATCCATCAAAACAGAAACCCCCGAGCCAACGTCAATAATAGCTTGGCTTGGCTCTGTGTGCTCAAGTATCCACTCCAGTGATGTAATGGGATGAGTTTGGTGCCAACTAACTTGGGCATGGTCTCTGCTTTTGTATATCTCCTCCCAGTGATTTTGCAGGTCAAGACTTTTCCTGCTCGGAGCTTTCATTTTGAAATTACTTCGAGACCAGCACTCTTCCAGGCGCTTATCCCACCCTCTAAATTCCAAATGTCGGCATTGGCCCCGTCACCAATTAATTTCTGGCATGCCATTGCTGAGCGGCCACCTGCCAGGCAGTGGATAACCAGCTTCTTATCTTTATGCTCGGGGAGGCAAGCCTCATTAAGGGTTATCCCTGAAAGTGGTAAATTGCGAGAGCCCTCTATACGTTCAGCTTGGTGCTCGTTAGCCTCTCTAACATCGACTAGTATCGCATCGTTAGAGTTTAGCCACTGACTTAATGTTTCTGAATTTACACCATGTATTGTTGCCATTTTTTACTCCTATTTATATTAGATAAATCTAATATATTGGTTATTAAAGACCCATGATTTATCATAAATTCATGGGATTATTTCTTACAAAAAAGTTTGTACAGGACGTTAATTATATCTACAACATTTGAATCAGAGATGGAGTAGAAGACATGCTGGCCCTGCTTCTCAGATTTCACAATTCCCTCGTCACGCAGCTTTGATAGGTGTTGAGAAAGTGCGGACTGAGAGATGTCTAAATCTCTTTCAAGATCCCCAACACATCGCTCACTCTCGATTAGGTTGCATAGAACAAGAAGTCTTGTTGGGTTTGACAATAGCTTTAAAAATGCTGCAGAGCTCTCTACATTATTGCGCATCTCATTGACGTTGAGTTTTGATATATCCATTTTTAGTATTATATTAGATTTTACTAATATATAGTGATAAAATTTAGAATTATAAGTCCACTTGAACTAAAGTCCAAACTTCGTTTAATGTTTTAGGGGGATTATTAATACTTTGCCGAGTTGAATAGGGGGTTGTACTTTCAAATTCAGATATATACGGGAAGATTAATCATTTAATAGGAATGTAGGCATATTGTAATACATATCATCTTTAACCTTGTCTAGCTCGTGAATGGCATAAAGAACATTGGCTGAATCACTGTACTTCTCAAAGGTGCTGTCCTTTGCTTTTTGTAACCAAAACTTGGCTTTTGATAAATCTTTTTCAATTCCTGAGCCAATGAGATAAGCCGCGCCGATACTAAACTGGCACGGAGCATATCCTAATTCAGCAGACTTAAGCCACCACTCAGCAGCATCCTCATCGCTTTGAACAATCCAGTAGCCTTCTGTCTTATACATGGTGCCAAACTCACACATAGACTTTGGATTTCCATCCATTGCTCTTTGGGCAATATTGACAAGTTCCATCTGTCCTTTTTTTACATCTCCAGCTTCAGCGAAAGCAATAGCTTTATCAAGGTCGGCGTTAGCACTAAAGGAAATAACTAATCCTATAAATAAACCAAGGAGTGAGTAAAGTAGCTTCTTGTTCATAATCATTATTCTAGGCTTTGGGCATGAAGGCTAAATGAAGATTAGGAGTTGTTTAGATAAAGATTGTTACTTAAGCTCCATCACTTATAAATAGAGTCCATAATAGACTCTATATTCATCAAAAAAATATAAAGAAGTAATTTTAAAAACTTAGAATTTAAGCTACGAAAGTATTCTCCTAAGGCTAAAGTGAGGTTAGTTTATTGACAGATAGCGAGCACTCTCACATCAAAGTAAATATCTCCTATTGACTTTGATTGTTCGCTATATATTAGTGAAATAAATTAGATAAGTACTTAAAGTCCAAACCTTGTTTTTTGTGAGGGGTGGTTTCTATATTATTTTATTGGCATACCATTCGGCAAAAGTTGCAACATTTGCCTCCATTAATGTTGAGAATTGTCCCTGAAGAGAAGTGGACTTATTGAGGCCCTTCTGTTGATTTTCCAGTGCGACAATATCTTCGTCTAGCGCATCATCAAGTCGCTGATAATAAGCTTGGGACTTTTCTTTAAAGCCAGGAAGCATTGTTGTATTTTTTGGAAAACAAATACTCTGTCTAACCTGACAACTCTCTGAAGTAATTGGGCTTGCTTCATAGACCCAAATTGCTTCTTGACTTGCTGCAAAAGTCATATTTGGAAAGATCCAACTGTATCTTGCGCCTAGACTCCAGGGAGCCTCTAAATTTTCCATTATAGGTAAAGCGTTTAATTGATCTGCCTCTAGTAGCGCCCCTGTCCCAGTGGTAAATCCAAATTGACTTGCAAAATCTCCCGTTGTTTTATCTGCTTCTTCAGGTTTGTTATAAAGGTTATCGATGCTAGTTGGATGGATATTATTCAAGTGGTAGTATTCATTAAAAACATCTAAAAATGCTTTCCAATTACACTGGACCTCAAAAGCTGAGCGCCTGGTTGTAATTAATTCATTCATAGCCCAAGGCTGATGTAATTCAGAAAAATTACCAAGTTGAGTAGATAAATCTGTTGGCTGATTTCCAAGAAAAACAAAAAGAAAACCCTGCAATTCTTTTAATTTGTACTCAATTAAAGAGTGCTCTGCGAAATCAAAACTTGGGTTTTCTGACATAGTTTTAGCGTGCTTTAAATTGCCATCTAGTGAGTAAGTCCACCCATGAAAAGGGCAGCTGATAGCTTGACATTGGCCAGTTCCATCCAATATTTTTGCGCCTCTATGGCGACAAGTGTTTGCATACAGTCTCAATGCTTTTTCTTGGTCACGTATCAAAACTAAGGCTTGACCACAAAGCTCAAACACTTCATATTCTCCTGGATTTTCCAACCTATCGGCCCTGCCCAACCCAAGCCACTGGTTAGAAAAAATACGCTCTTGCTCTTGAATTAAGATTGAGTCTTCCCAATAGCATTCAAAAGGTAGGCTTCGTCTTTGAGGGGATGGCAACTTACAAAGCTTTATACGCTCTAGTAGTTCTTTCATACTAGAATTATAAGTCAATTTAAACTAAAGTCCAAACTTCGTTTCATCTGTGAGGGAGTTTTTTTTGCACTATAATTAATTTTCTTTAAAAACAATACTAGGAGTAGTAATGTCAGTAGCAAGAATTACAACAGTAACCTTTGAATCAAATGAAGCGGCAGATATTGCTGCTGCAGCCTACGTTCCAAATGCACCAAGTGACTTTCCAGAAGCAGAGCAATTGATAGCAGTTAAGTCTGAAGGCAACGTCAACATATCTATAACTTTATATGAAAATAATGAAGCAATGGAAAGAGCAACTGCTGCAAAAAATAAAGTAATGGACGCTATTCAAGGGATTGTTTCTGTAGATACTAAAGTTGGCTCTGTAATATTAAACCATAGCAACTAACTAAAGTACAAAACTACTAAGTCCAAACTTCGTTTCATCTGTGGGGGAGGGATTGTTAATAGTTAGCAGAGTTCAATGAGCCCCCGTACCTTTCAAAGTCTGAATATATATGCGAGGGATAGTAGATTTTTCTACCTATATAAAAAGATTCTTAAATCACCCTCGTCCATACATTTCCATCAAAAGATGAGTGAGAGAATTAGATGATTTGCTTTGAATGGAAACCTATGGAAAGATGTCGTATCAGGCTACTCTGTAGGCTTCGTAGATGCTTAGTTCTTGCTTAACTAAAGAATAAATTCTTAAGTGTACCCAAGTAGTAGTCAGTATGGTGGAGTTTATTGTCTTTATAATAGCTACATTTGATTCAATACTTTTTACCTAGTATGTAATATGATGAACTCAAATATAATTTATCATCAAGCATCCGTTACTCGAGAAGGACGCAATAAACTTAATAATCATCGTTCAGTTGTTCTTTGGTTTACTGGACTTTCAGGATCCGGCAAGTCAACTTTAGCACACACCTTAGAAGAAAAATTATTTCAAAAAGGCTGCAGGACTTTTGTATTAGATGGAGACAATGTGCGGCATGGTTTAAATTCTAATCTTGACTTTAGTGAGGCTGGTAGAGCTGAAAATATTCGTCGAATTAGTGAAGTAAGCAAACTTATGTTGGAAGCTGGTTTAATTGTGATGACTGCTTTTATTAGTCCAATCAATAAAGATCGAAATGAAGCAAGAGGCTTAATTTCTAATGATAACTTTATAGAGATCTACTGTAAGGCTAGTATAGAAACTTGTGAGGCTAGAGATGTAAAAGGATTTTATAAACTTGCAAGGTCAGGGAAAATTAAAAACTATACAGGTATTGATTCTCCATATGAAGCTCCAGAAAATCCAGATTTGATAATTGATACGGATAATCAAAGCATAGAAGAGTCGGTATCTACTATTCTTAACTTTATAGAGTTAAATGGAATAATTATCTAGCTTGATAGTTTATTTTAATAAGATTTAAAGCCATCAATCAGTGATTGATAAGGAGCAGTCTTATTGTACATAACAACATAAACTAAACCTATAAAGCCTAAAGTTTTTAATATTGGATGGAGTAGTTTTTTTTAATTAAGTTCAGTTAATTGATCAAATGCACCATTAAGATAAGGTTCAAACTTATGCCACTGTTGTGAACTACCTTGATAAACTTTTTGCCGAACTTGTTGTTGGGAAACTGTGCGGACACTTCGTTTATTATGCTGGGGCGATAGGCAGTCATTTTCCCACTCCAGCTCAAGATACTCAATGAGCTTTCTAGTCTCATCGTCCTGATTCATGGTGAGGTTATCATAATTGATATTATAAATACGATCTCCATAATGACCCAGCCAGAACTGCATTAAGTCTGTGTACAAACCAAAATACGTCACAGTGTCATCAAGATCATAGCAATAGCCCAAACCTTTATCAATAAAATAATGCTTGTAATTAGACCAACATGTAGCAGCAGGGTCTCTATTAACATGGATTACTTTAGCATCTGGAAACGCTGAAAAGATCAATCCAACATATAAGAAGTTTTGCGGCATCTTATCTGTCACAATAGATCTGCCATCAGACCTTTTCTTTAACGCCTCAAGATAGCGTTGCCTAAAGTCCAAAATCATCTTAGCGTTTGGTTTAATTGCCCCCCTGGCAGTAGGACCGCCAAACTTACTAACATAAGATAATTCCCCAGCACCTGTCACTTCTGAATGTGATGATACGATTTGCTCCACCAAAGTTGTTCCAGATCTAGGCATCCCTAATATAAAAATAGGTTTTAGATCACTTGATTCGACAACTGATTGCAAGGCAATGCTTGGGTATGATTTCTTTAACTGACTAAACAGCTCTATATCTTTCTTAATATCATAAGAAAGTATTTTCTTACGAAGTTCATTTCCTATTTTTAGGTAATTGAAAGACTGGCCAACCTCATTTAGATCTTCAGATGCTTTGCTTAGTGCAAAGTTCAGATGGCAACGTTGTTCATCCGAAACACTTGAACTCTGACAAAGACTCTGCATCTTTAAAAAATACTCATCGTGTTCTTTATATCGGTGTATGTTACTTAGGTTTCTATAGACCTCAGCGTAGTCAGGCTTAATCTTGAGCGCCTGCTTATAGCTCTCAATAGCCGCCTCTAAATCACCCTTGTCCTTCAGGGCAATACCTATATTGTTATAGGCCTGAACATAGTCAGGCTTAATCTTGAGTGCCTGTTTGTAGTTCTCAATAGCTGCCTCTAAATCACCCTTCTCACTCAGGGTATTCCCCATATTATTATAGGCATGAGCATAGTCAGGCTTAATCTTAAGCGCCTGTTTGTAGCTCTCAATGGCCGCCTCTGAATCACCCTTATCCTTAAGAGCATTACCCATATTATTATAGGCCTGAGCATAGTCAGGCTTAATCTTAAGCGCCTGTTTGTAGCTCTCAATGGCCGCCTCTGAATCACCCTTATCCTTAAGAGCATTACCCATATTATTATAGGCATCAGCATAGTCAGGCTTAATCTTAAGCGCCTGTTTGTAGTTGTTGATAGCAGCATCGAATTGCATCAAACCGGCATTACAAGCCCCAGCAATATTATAAAGAACAACTGAATTTGGAAATCTCTCCAGCAATTGGCTTGACTCAGACAACGCTTGTTGCAGTTGTCCTTGATTATAGAGGTTGATAATCGGCTGTAACTGTTCCGAGGGAGGGTCTTTCTTCATAGTATGATTTTATATCAACTTGAACTAAAGTCCAAATTCCGTTTGATGTGTGAGGGAGTGTTTATTGCTGACCTACTTCCGCTTTTTTATTTGTTAGGTAGAAATAAATTTGCTTGTCGTTATACTTACCGCTTAGTTTTTTCTTGTTGATATTTCCTTCGAACACAACCAATTTATCTTCTAAGCCACAAGACCTACAAGGTGCAAAATAAAAATTAGCCACAATGTCTCCATTTTGGTCAATTCGACCTTCAAAACTATCATACTTTGGTGTTAAATCACCACTACCTTGGCTAATTGTTACTATGCCATTATTGATTTCAAGTGTGCCATATCCAAGCGGAGTCGTAGGTGGCATCATATTTGTAAATCCATAATATCCATCAAAAGTATTAGATGTTTTAATGTCTTTAAAAAGCTCACTCTCTTCAGATTGAGCTTCAGCAATATTTTGAAAAGCAGACGTTTCTATATTTGCTTTTTCTTTCAGATCAAAAATAACTTCGACATCATCGTACATCCCACTTAGCTTTTGACTCTTTATGTTTCCACTGAACAAGACTGATTTTTCTTTAAGCCCACAATGACCACAAATCGAAAAATAAAAGCTAGCTACAATATCTCCATTTTTATCTACTTTCCCTTTAAAGGTATCAAAGAAAGTTCGAGACATCTGACCAGACGCGTTATAACCATCCTCTGTGCCTTTCTTAATCGTTACTTCGCCATCATTTATTAGGAGTGTGCCATATCCATCTTTAAAAATAGCTCCTTCGGGATTGACTTTATTAAGCTCAAACCAATAAGAACCATCAAAAGCATTTGACTCTTCAACTGAAGCTAATGCTTCTGAAAAAATCATTTTAGAATCTGAGGTGTCAATTATTAATTTATTATCATAACCACCCACTCCAATAGATGGATTTACATCCTTAAATAAGAATGAATGGTTAGGCTCGCCTTTTTTAGTAAAACCACAACAAGCGTATGGACCAAAAATATAATTAACTCCTTTAGGTGATTCATATGATGTCTTACCTTTATAGTCTGCGATTATTTTTCCATTATGAATAATTCTTAAATAGCCATCATCTTTAGTTGTTTGATTTGTTTGTACAATAAAATTATTCCAGCCAGGAGTTAAGACACTTAAATCACCACCTATTGGATTATTATCGTCTTCCCATTTAATATCTGCCTCAATGGTTTTATCTTTTGGGTTATACCAAATATGATGAGTTGGGAATCCGCCAAAACTCATTCGTGTTGGTGTCCAAGTAGGATAGAGTTCAAATATAGTAAGTCCAGGACCATCAAATCCAAGTCCATCGTCTTCACTAATATCTTTAAATTTAAATGAAAATTCTAAAGGCTGATCGGCTGGGAAAGCCCTCTTATCATAAAGTTGAGAACGAAAAACTTCTCCAGGATGAGTTTTATCAAATATTAAAGAACAATCACCTACATGTCCTCCACCTCCGCCACCCGGCACACAACCAGTTGTAATCAAATCAAATTGAATAAGGCCATCTCCAAGTGGAGTAATTACCTTGCTAATATAGTTAGTAGATTGTGCTTTGTATGAAATGCCTTCCCAATAAAAATTCTCTTGGACTTGAGCGTGGGAATTTAATGCCAGTAAAAACAATATAATTAGTAGTTTCTTCATACTAGGATTGTATATCAACTTGAACTAAAGTCCAAACTTCGTTTCACCTGTGAGGGAGGGTATCTAAATAGATAATTACTTTCTACACACCGTTTCATAAATAGTTGCATAATTTGCTGATGCTGTTGAATAAAACATCGCTTTTTCATAATTATTTTGTTTCCACTCTATATCAGCCTGATGAAGAAAAGTTCCAATTGCTCCATAAATTTCTTGACAAGATTCTTGCGAATAAGGCTCTATTTTTTTACTTGCTAGAGCAGTGTTAGTTATTATTAGACAGATTGCTAAAGATGTAATAAATTTCATAATATCTCCTTAAATAAAAAATTTAAGTTTACTACCTTTAACAACTAAATTCCAAACTTCGTTTGATGTGTGAAGGAGGGATTATTAATAGTTAGCCGAGTTCAATGAGCCTCCCCCCCTGGGGTAAAGTCTGTATAAATATGCGAGGGATAGTAGATTTTTCTACGTATATGGAATATATAGAATATTTTCCTAGTTAAATCAATGACTTACATAGGAATAGCTATTAATTAGTTAGTATTTATCTAATTAATTGATTGCTATATTACATGCCCGATTGTAGCACATATGTAGCACATTGCTATATTTGGGTTTAGGTGGATTGGCTTAAAGCCTTATGGTATATGGTGGTTATGGGTGGACTTGAACCACCGACCCCAGCATTATGAATGCTGTGCTCTAACCAGCTGAGCTACATAACCAAAAAGAGCGCCTATTATCGAAATTTTTCTTGAAAAAGTCAAGCTAAACCAGCAAATAAGAATCATATTATTGTCATTCTTCCGGTATCAACTAAATTTCAATATAAAATTTAGTTACTTTTATTCATTTAATTTAATTTTAATGGCACACAAAGTTCTTAAGATTGCGCTTACAGGTGGTATAGCATCAGGAAAAACTCTAGTAAGTGATTTATTAGGAATTCATGGATGTCATATCGTAGACCTAGATATTATTTCTCGGGAAGTTGTGTTGCCAGGATCAGAAGGCTTAAAAGAACTTGTTGCAAATTTTGGGCAATCAATACTTCTACCTGATGGGACTCTTGATAGGCAAAATCTTCGTGATGAGCTCTTTAAAAAAGGAAGAAATAGAGCAAAAATTGAGGAGATATTGCATCCAAAGATACTTCAAAAAATGAAATCTGAGATGGATGACTGTCAAGAAGGAATAATGATTGTTGTCATTCCTCTCCTAGTAGAAAAAGAGCTATGGGGTCCATTTGATAGAGCCATAGTTGTTGATTGTGAAACTGAGATGCAGTTAACACGATTAATGTCTAGAGATAATGTTGACAAAGAAAAGGCTCAGATAATGCTACTTACTCAAACAAGTCGAGAACAACGCCTTCAATTAAATAGTCATATTCCTACTGACATTATTGAAAATAACTCAAAAATTAGCACGCTAAAGGACAAGATAAAAGACCTTAATCAAAAACTACTTGGGCTCATTTAAAGCCTAAACTAAAAAAGAAGTCAGGTATCTATTCATTACGAATAAGTGGGTATACCTTTGGGCTAAATATACTTTTATTAGCTATCAAGATCATTACAAAAGACACCAGGGCTGTTGTCAATAAAATCCAAAGCGTCAATCCCAAATCAAACCTCCACGTCAACTGGAGCGTGTTCTCAACAATAAGGTATGAGCCTGCTATTGCAACAGAGAGCGCAAAGAAAACTAAGGTCAAATAAATTAAAACAAACTCAATCGTCATCGCCCTTAGGATTGTTGGAAAGTCTACGCCCAGAATTTTATAAATCAAATTGTTATACCTCCTGAATGTGGTTTGAACCAATACAGCGCTGACAATAACAATCAGCCCAATAGCAATAACAATTAAAGATATCCCAGTCACAGCGATAAATATTTTATTTAGTACGCCACTAACCTGAGACAAAATTCTGTCGACTTTAATCGCAGAGACATTTGGAAATTGTTCAACGACCCTTGCCAGGATGTCGTTGGATGACACGTCCGACTTAAGTGTTCCAATATACTCATATGGCAGTTTATTAGCAAACGCCTTATTTATAATAATTGCAAAGTTAATCGAGATATCTCGGTAGTCAACCTCCCTAAAATTCTTAATTGTCCCTGTGACATCTCGACCTAAAATATTGAGTGTAATCTTGTCATTGATACTCATTCCAAGGTCATACGCAGCCCTACTATCCATTGAAATGAACATCTCATTCTCATTGCCAGGCTCCCACCACTCACCCTCTATAATCGGGTTGTCTGGGTTTGGTTTTTCTGACCATGAAATTCGCCTATCGCCCCTAACAACCCATGCAGACCTGTTATTCTCAGAAACAAGCTCTTCTATTGGGGTTCCATTTAGTGAAATAAATGATGCGCTCGCCATAGGGCTAAACTCGAGCATTACCTCGGGATCAATACTTTTAATAAAGCTTTCTAGGTCAGGCTGAATATCTCTGTCAATACTGACAAAAAATAAATCTGGGGCCATTGAAGGGATGGTGTCTGATATCTCTTGCTTTAAGTTATTAGCCACAAAACTTAAGGTCAGAAGAAGTGTCAGACCTATACCTAAAGACACCGTCATAATTGGCGCAAGTGATTTCTTAGCAATAATATTTCTGTGGGCAATCCTGTAGCCATTACTAGAAAATTTGTGAAACTTTTTTAGAAATGAAATTAATAGTCTAGAGACACCATAGAATATTAGCATCGTAATAAAAAATGCCACAAAATATAAAACGGTGTAGAACTTTTGCTCAGTCTGGAGAACGAAATAGGTGGTCAAAATTACAACTAAGATGAACAACAAAACTATGTTCTTTAAAGAAAAATTTAAACTCACGGGTTGAAAGGTATTGCGAAACAAAGCAACTGCTTTTATCTCACTGATGGAGTATAAAGACGGTATTGAAAAAATCAAAACAACCAACAGCCCTATGAAAAAAATATTTAGATAGCCTATCAAACTGACGGTTGGTTGGAGATCAATTCCTAGTGACTTGGGCAGAAGTTCATTGGCCAATAATGGACTGAAAACCCCAAATAGATAGGCAATTATTGAGGTGGTAATCAATATTAGAATAATTTCATAAAAGTACATCAGCTGGATAAAGTTTGAAGAAAACCCAATCGATTTTTTAACCGCAATGCTCGTATTTCTCTGATTAACAAAAGAGAGCAAGGTGTTACTAATGCCGATACCAGCAATGATCATTGCACTAACAGAAACAAGATTTAGAAAGTTAGAAAAGTTGTCTATTACCCTGCCTAGCCTTTGGCCACTTTCACCTGGAAGCCTTGTTTCAATAGTGTCATCATAAGCAACGATTGACTCTACTATTTTATTCTGCTCATTGGCATTACTAGGATTACTAAACTTTAAGCGATACTCATAATCAAGAAAACTACCGCCTGAGCTAAGCTCAAATTTGTCATAACTCGCCTTACCAATTATTGCAAATTCACCAAAAACTGCACTCTCAGCAATATCAGGAACGGACACAACTAGGCCCGCAACTTCAAACGTTTTACCCATAATTAACACGTCGTCACCCACCTTGACTTTAAGTAAATTTTGGATGCTCTCATTAATCAAAACCATTGGCTTTGTCGTAGAGAATATTTTTTCAGCGGAGCCCGGCGGGCTCGAAACGATCTCCCCATAAAGTGGATAATGATCATCAACTGCTCTTAGTTCAGTAAAGACAGGAGCCATATCTATTGATGAGACCATGGTTGCAAGTTCAATTGCTGTGCTAACTACACCTAAAGTTTTTAACTCATCGACGATCAAGTCAGGCAGAGGATCAATGCCGGTAGAGAGCTGGATATCACCCCCTAACAGCTCTTTAGAGTTTGCTGTAATTTCATTGTTAAGCGCTTCCTTAACCGAGAAGGTTAAAGAAAGCAAAAGTAAGCTAATAAAGAGAGTACTTGCTATGACCCATAGCTTTTTATAGCTTCTAGAAAAATCCCTTATTGCATACTTATTTATTAAACGAAGCTGCTGAGTATCAAACAATTTGACCATCCTTGATTTCAATAATACGGTCACATCGTTCTGCTATTGAGTTGTCATGTGTCACCATCACTAGAGAGGTTTTGCTTTTTTTAGTGTACTCAAAAAGCAGGTCCATCATGCTTTGCGAGTTAGCACTATCAAGGTTTCCAGTTGGCTCGTCGGCTAAAATGATTTTTGGTTTATTGATTAGAGCGCGTGCAATTGCTACTCTTTGTTGTTCGCCACCAGAAAGCTCACTTGGAAGATGGTCTAACCTGTGTGAAAGGCCAAATTCTGAAAGAAGCTTTTTGGCCTCTTCTTCTTGGTTGTATTTCTGATTTGCCTCGAGAGACAACAAGACGTTTTCTGTGGCTGTAAGATTGGGAATAAGATAAAAAGATTGAAAAACAATACCAATATTTTTTCTCCTAATTTCTGAAAGGTTATTTTCTTTTAGCCCTACTATTTCTTGGCTATTAATTTTAATGGAGCCCTCGGTAGCTGTCTCAAGACCAGAGGCAAGCATGATGATTGATGTTTTTCCTGAACCACTCGGACCAATAATTGAGACAATTTCTTCACTACTTACTGAAAAATTAATCCCTTTTAAGACCTCTACTGGGTCAACTTTTGAACCATAACTTAACGAAACATTATTGAATTGTATTGCTGCATTCATTGCTTAATCTAATATAAAATTTGGGCGATGATTATCTCAAAAAAAACAATGCTTAAAGCACTTTTTATGTGTTTGTTGTGCGTATTATCATTTACAAGGGTGTATGCAGAACAAACCATAAAGGTTATGCTTTATGGGGACAGCCTGATGGCCGGTTATGGACTAACTCAAAATGAGAACTTAGCGTCAGAACTTTCCAGAAATTTTGAGGCTGACAATCTTGAGGTGAGCATTATTAACGCGAGCATTTCAGGAAACACTTCTAAAAATGGCTTGTCCAGGGTGGATTGGTCTCTTGGAGACAAGCCAAACATAGTCGTGGTATGTCTCGGTGCTAATGATATGTTAAGAGGTCTTGATCCTGCTCTCACTATGGAAAACCTCGACGCCATAATTACTAAATTTAATCAAAGTGGCTCGGTCGTAATACTTGCTGGAATGCAATCTTCTGAGAGTATGGGGCCAGATTATCAAGCTCAATTTGATGGAATTTATCCAAAACTTGCCATCAAGCACAACTTGATTTTTATGCCTTTTTTGCTGAAAGATGTTGCTCTAGAAAAAGACAAACTACAAGCCGATTATAAGCACCCTAATGAAGAGGGAATCAAAATAATAGCAAGCAATTTGTACCCATACCTCCTCGAGGGGTTGGCTCGACTTGGGAAATAATTAAACTTATTTTAGTAGAAGTCGCTCAACTACCCTGCCTTCCTCAAGGTGTGACTTAAGAATCTCGTCAACATCCTCTTCATCAACATATTGGTACCAAATATTATCAGGATAAACAACTGCAACGGGTCCATCCTCACACCTTCCTAAACAGCGTGATTCACTAACGCCAAGCTGGCCTTTGCCTAATGTAGAATTTGCACGACATTGATCTTTAGCATAGTGGTAAAGCTCTTTTGCACCATTTTCAGAGCAGCACTGCTTTCCGTCTGCTCGAACGTTGTTACAGAAAAAAATGTGGTGTTTGTAAAAATTACTCATAACTCTATCGCCCTATTGTAGCAATGTTTTTTATCGATACCGGTAATTTTGGAAGCCAATTTAGAAGCTTTTGATGCTCCCATTTCAGCGCAAAGGATTGGTAAAATTTTTGCCAATTGATTTTCAGCATCGACTAAATCTATTTTATCAGTTGAAGAGACTAATATTACAAACTCGCCTTTTTGATGGGCTGGATCTGAAGTGAGGTATTCAATTAAGCTTGGTATTTCATCGGTACGAATTGTCTCAAAGGATTTAGTCAGCTCTTTAGCAAGACAAACCTTACGCTCATCTCCAAATACTTTAAGCATATCATTTAAAGTTGCCAGTATTCGCTTCGGTGATTCATAAAAAATAATTGTTTCATTAAGGTCAACTCTATTTTGGAGGTATTTAATTCTAGCTGTTTGTTTTGAGGGTAGAAACCCAAAAAAAGAAAAGCTATTGCTTGCTAAGCCAGATGCCGATAGTGCTGTAATTATCGCACTAGGTCCAGGGATAGGAACGACCTCAATACCTTCTTTTTTGGCATGTGAAACTAGAAAGTAGCCGGGGTCACTTATTAAAGGAGTTCCAGCATCACTTATAAGTGCAATTGAGACGCCAGAATTTAACTCAGAAATAATGGATTGGGTTTTTTCTCTCTCATTGTGCTCATGAAAAGCTTTTAGCGGCGTTAAAATTTCAAAGTGTGTAAATAATTTTTTGCTATGCCTAGTATCTTCAGCTAATACCATATCAACATCTTTCAGAGTTTCGATAGCCCTGTAAGTAATGTCATTCAAGTTTCCAATTGGGGTCGCTACAATAAAAAGCTTTCCAGTCATACTAAAGTCTTAGCCTAGATTCATAAATATGACTACCATTATGCTTTATTAACGCCATCTATTATCAAAATTTATCTACGTCTTTAGCTTAAAAAAACACCGATTCTGCTTTAAAATATAGGGATATCTTTTTTGAAGCTTTGGCTAACTAGAAACAAGGAGTATTAATGAAAAAAGCATTTATCTTATTGGCGCTTCTATTATCATCTACTATCTTGAGCTCATGTGTACCAATAGTTCAAGGCGCTGCTGCAGTAACTACTGTCGCTACCATGTCGAATGATCGCCGCACAATGGGTGAAATTTTAGATGACAAGACCCTGTACATGAATTTAGGAAATATTGTCAGTAAGGACTCGATGCTTGACGATACGCACATTAACTTCAATGTATTCAGCAAATCTGTACTCATGACTGGTGAAGTGCCAACTGATGACCTTAAAAATTATCTAGAAGAAATGATTAAGAAAAAAGCTCCAAAGATGAGCCAACTCATTAATGAAGTTGCAGTGATGGAAAATAGTAGCTATTTAAATCGCGCTAGAGATGGAGTCATTTCTATTCAGATTGAGGCTCTATTCCTTGACCAAGAAGTATTTCATCCTGCACATGTTTCAGTTCTTACTGAAAGGGCGACAGTCTACTTAATGGGCGCTGTAACAAAAAGAGAGGCAGAGCATGCGACCAACGTTGCCAGCAAAGCAAAAAATGTTAAAAAAGTTGTTAAGCTATTTAACTACCTGTTGGTAAGGCCTGCAGAGGAAATTGAAAGGGACAACAAGAAAAGAGAAGAGGCAGAGAAAAGGGCCATCCTTGAGGCAAAAAAAGCAGAGCTTGTGGCTGCTCAAAATGAACTTCAGCAACAAATCTACGAACTGGAAACAGACTAATAAAATTTAATTGGCGCAAAGGTGTATCGATGCTGACCAACAATTGGGCCGAACTTTGATAGGGCAGCAAGGTGTTCTTTCGTGCCATATCCTTTGTGATTTTTAAATCCATACTCAGGAAATCTTAAATCCAACTTCTTCATTTGCCGATCTCTTGTAACCTTTGCGATAACTGATGCAGCGGATATAACTGGCTCGATCAAATCTCCCTTAACTATTGCACGGCAATTAGCAACATCTGGACATCGATTACCATCAACTAGAACCTTAAATACTTCGTTTTGGTTTTGGCTTATTAACTGGTGCTGTAAATTATTTATAGCTCTTGTCATTGCAAGCATTGTTGCCTGCAAAATATTAAGCTCATCAATTTCAACACTGCTCGCTTCAGCTACTGACCAAAAACATTGCTGCGTAATCTTAGAGAAGAAATCTTCGCGCTTTTTTTCTGTTAATTTTTTTGAGTCGGTTAGGCCTTCTAGATAAAAATTAGCAGGAAAAATTACTGCTGCTGCAACCACATTACCAACTAATGGGCCTCTTCCAGCCTCATCTACCCCAATAATATTCAACACCCTATAGGCCTTTAAATCCAATATCAGTTCTATAGTAACTCCCGCTCCATTTAACTTTATTAATAAGCAGGTACGCTTTCTCTTGCGCCTCTTTAATGTCGGTTCCTAGAGCTGTTGCGCAGAGAACTCGCCCGCCATTACTGATAATGTTATGTTTATCTAACTTTGTTCCAGCATGAAATATTTTGGAGTCATCCTCTTCTAAGGGCAGGTTAATTATCTCCCCTTTTGTATATGAATCTGGGTAACCATTGGCAGCCATTACAACGCCCAAAGACGTCCTTTCATCCCATTCAGCCGTAACTTCATTCAGTTTGCCTTGAGTTGCAGAAATACATAATTGAGCTAAATTAGATTTCAAACGCATCATGATAGGCTGCGTTTCAGGGTCTCCAAATCTGCAGTTATACTCAAGCACTTTTGTCATACCTTTATTATCAATCATCAGGCCCGCATAAAGAAAACCAGTATATGGCATCCCCTCAGCCTTCATTGCTTCAACGGTTGGTTTAATAACTCTTTCCATAGCATCTTCAAAAACCGAAGGGCTTACTATTGGTGCGGGAGAGTATGCCCCCATGCCGCCAGTATTCGGTCCCTTATCGCCATTATCTCTTGCCTTGTGATCTTGTGATGTTGCCATTGGCAGTATATTGCTGCCATCAACCATGACGATAAAGCTTGCCTCTTCACCCATTAAAAATTCTTCTATTACGACTCTTGATCCCGCTTCCCCAAATCGATTTCCTTGAAGCATATCATTAATTGCAGCTATTGCTTCATTTAAGGTATTTGCAATAATTACCCCTTTTCCAGCAGCAAGGCCGTCAGCCTTTATAACAATAGGCACGCCTTTCTCGTGAACATATCTAATTGCAGGATCTGTCTCCGTAAAGACCTTATAAAATGCTGTTGGAATATTATTTCTGTGCAAAAAATCCTTACAGAATGCTTTTGAGCCTTCTAATTGGGAGGCTAGTTTTGATGGCCCAAATATTGCCAGACCTTGCTCCTGAAAATCATCGACCACGCCCATAACTAATGGAACCTCTGGCCCAACAATTGTAATATCTATAGAATTGTTTTTAGCAAATGAAATAAGCCCAGGAATATTATTGGAGTCAATCTGAACATTTGATATTTTTTGCTCTAAACCAGTGCCAGCATTTCCAGGAGCGACATAGACGTGCTCAACCTCCTCGAATAGAGAGCATTGCCAAGCAAGAGCGTGCTCACGCCCCCCAGAGCCTATTATTAAGACCTTCATAACCCCTTCCTTTTAATCACTAAACTTTAAAGCCTCTCTTCTCAAACGAAAACCCTTTTAGGCCAAACTTCAAATAAAACATTGCACTCACCAATACCAATAAATTGTTTTTTTTCGTCGTAGAGCTTAATTTTTTGTCCAACATCTAATCCAGGAACGTGCACCTTTCTTCCATGTTTAATGTCAATTGTCTGGTCTCCGTCCAAATAGATTCCTTTGATGCTAGGTAACATTTCATCCGCGCCAAGAAGAATTGAATCGAGCGCGTAAAAATTTTCATTTTTAAGTCCCATAAGATCTTCATATGTATACCCTTGTGATATATCAAAATGGGTGAATCCAATTCTTCTTAATTCAACAACATGCCCACCACATCCTAAAGACTTTCCTATATCTTCAATCAAGGTTCTAATATACGTTCCTTTTGAACACGAAACCTCTAAGCTTAAAACTTCTCTCTCAAAACCTTTAAATTTTATTTCATGAATGTCAACCGGTCTTGGGTCCCTATCGACTTCAATGCCTTTTCGTGCGAGCTTGTAAAGAGGTGTTCCGTTCCTCTTAAGAGCAGAATACATTGGTGGTATTTGGTTAATACTGCCAACAAAATCCGGCAAAATATTTTTGATAGCTTGGTCATTGACTTCTTTTGTGGAGCCAAAATCAACCACTTCGCCATCAGAGTCGCCTGTATCACTGATTTGACCTAATTTCCCACGAACAAAGTAGCGTTTGTCGCCATTAAGTAGAAATTGCGCAACTTTAGTTGCCTGTCCTAAACAGATTGGCAAGAGTCCGCTTGCAAGGGGATCAAGGCTTCCAGTATGCCCAGCCTTATTGGCATCGAATAAGCGCTTTACATCTTGCAGGGCAGAATTGGAGCTGTGGCCACTTGCTTTGTCAAGAAGCAAAACTCCGTTGATGTCTCTACCTTTTGGATTGCGTTTGGACATTATTTGTGGATTTAAATTTTACTTAAGAGGTCTTCCATTCTAGCGCCAGCATTTGGAGCCGTATCATAAATAAAGTTTAATGAAGGGGTGTGCCTTAAATCTAAGATTTTTGATAAAGATACTCTAAAGAACCCACTAGCCTTATTAAGCAAAACTGCGACCGATTTTTGGGAAGATTCTTCGACTGAGAAAAAAACTTTTGCGCTAGTCAAGTCACGAGTCACAATGACATCCGTTATAACAACCTCCTGCAGTCTAGGGTCTTTCGTTTCTTTTGATAATAGCAGAACAAGTTCACGCTTAATAAGTTCGTTTACTCTTTCGGCTCTAAAACTTATTTGTTGTGCCATTTAGGGCCTCTCTCCTATAAGGTTCGAGCGCGCTCTATGCGCTCAAATACTTCAATTTGGTCTCCTGGCTGCACATCTTTGTAGTTTAGGACTCCAATGCCACACTCTGTGCCAGACTTTACTTCTTTTACATCATCTTTAAAGCGCCTGAGAGACTCTAGTTCGCCTTCATAAATTACAACGCTGTCTCGCAAAACTCGAATTGGACTATCTTTTCTTACGACTCCCTCTTCAACCATGCAGCCTGCTATATCTCCAAACTTAGGCGATCTAAATACATCTTTAACGCCCGCAATTCCAATAATGTTTTCACTTAATTCTGGACTTAATAAGCCGCCCATAATCGCTTTAATGTCATCAATTAAATTATAAATAATACTGTAGTACTCAATTTTAACGCCCTCAGTATCTGCAGCCTTCTTAGCAACAGCGTCTGCTCTAACATTAAAACCAAGAACGATAGCCTCTGATGCACTAGCCAAAGAAATATCAGTATTGTTAATTGCTCCAACGCCTGAAGACACAACCTTAACTTTAACCTCGTCCGTTGAAAGCTCTTCTAAGGCTTCAACTAGCGCTTGTGCTGAGCCGCGAACATCTGATTTAATTATCACGTTAACCGTAGAAATCTCGCCATCTTCCATAGTCGCAAAGAAGTTGTCCATCTTTTCAGATTGCTGCTTTTGCAGCTTGGCCTCTCTATCTTTTGATTTTCTAAAGTCTGCCACCTCTCTTGCCTTTCGCTCGCTTCCAACAACAAGAACCTCAGCTCCAGAATCTGGAACACCTGAAAGACCTAAAATTTCTACTGGTGTCGATGGCCCTGCTTTATTAATTGGCTTACCATTATCGTCAATAATTTGCTTGACTTTTCCGTACTCCTGTCCCGCAATAACAATGTCGCCCTTCTTAAGTGTGCCTGACTGAACCAGTATAGTCGTTACTTTCCCGCGTCCTTTATCTAGTCGAGCTTCAAGAACTACGCCACTAGCTGGCTTATCAACAACAGCCTTAATTTCTGACATTTCGGCAGTTAACGATATACTTTCTAGAAGCTCATCGATACCCTCTCCTGTATGCGCTGAAACTCCCACCATTAAAACATCACCGCCCCATTCATCAGAAATAACGTCATGTGTTGAAAGTACCTGCTTCACTTTATCAAGCTCTGCACCCTCTTTATCCATCTTGTTAATTGCGACAATAATAGGCACATTTGAATCTTTAGCGTGCTTAATAGATTCAATAGTTTGAGGCATAACGCCGTCATCTGCAGCAACAACCAGGATTACGATATCTGTCGCTGTAGCACCGCGCAGTCGCATTTTTGAAAATGCGGCATGGCCAGGAGTATCTATAAACGTAATTAAGTTTCCTTTTTGTTCAACTTGGTATGCACCAATATGCTGAGTAATTCCGCCTGCCTCAGCAGAGGCTACTTTTGACTTTCGAATATAGTCTAGAAGCGATGTTTTTCCATGATCTACATGGCCCATAATGGTTACTATCGGGGGTCTTGGTGTAGACTCGGCATCGTCATATACCTCTTGAACCAAAGTATCTTCAACTGTCTCCTCACTACTGGCTACAGGAGTATGTCCCATCTCTTCTACCACAAGCATCGCCGTATCTTGATCAATTACATCATTAAGAGTGGCCATTACGCCCATACCCATCATAACCTTTAGAACTTCACCAGCTTTAGTAGTCATCTTAAGAGCCAACTCAGATATTTTAATTGTCTCTGGAATTAAAATTTCGTGCTTTACCGGTTCAACTGGCATATGAAAACCATGTTGAGCCTGCTCATCCTGAGTTTTCTGCGAAATATGTGTTCTCTCTTTTTTCTTAAGTTTACGATTTGGATTATGCCTAGCAACGTGAAGTTGCCTACGATTCGATCCGGGTGGTGGAGTAGCTCGTAGTCTCTTAGGGCTCTTCTTTGAGTCATTAGATTTTTCTGCTTCTACCTTTTCCTTCTCTTTTTTAGCTTGCTCTTCCTTTTCGGTTAATTCTTTTTGTGTTTTTTGAGACAACAGCTCTTCATTTTTATTTTTTTGCTGGCGAATCATGTCATTTCTTTTCGCATCATGCTGCTCATCTTTTTGCTCAGAAAGCCTCCCAGCCTCTAAAGCTTCTTTAGCTTTTAATATTGCCGCATCATCAATTTGTTCAGTTGAACCGATTTGAGGAGTCTCACGCTTCTTTTTAATCTGGATCTTTACGCCACCTGAAGATGATGTATTCGCAGCAGGTTTTGTTGTTTTTCTGGAAACAGAAATACTTGATTTAGTACTAGAGCGCTTACTCAAACTTGACATTAAAACCTGTCTTTCATCTGAAGAAATATTCGATTCAGCTGTTTTTCCTGAAATACCGGCTCCAGATAAGATCGATAAAACCTGATCCGGTGTTTTTTTGAGTAATTTTGATAAACTTTCTACAGTATGTGCCATATTTTTGCCTATATATTCTAGTTATTGTTACTTAAAACACCTATATAAAATTAGTCAAACCAGCCTTCTTTTTCTCTGGCTGCCATGATAACAGCAGAAGCGCTATCATTCCCAACATCTTGAATTTCCAAAAGCTCAACAATTGAAAGCTCAGCTACAGCTTCAACTGTATTAATTTCAGCCTCAACAAGTGCGGTCGCTAGTGAATCATCAACACCCTCAATACTAAGCAATATTTCTGTAGACTCAGCGTCCGTTAATGCCTTAACTAACTGTGCATCCTGTGCTCTTTCTTGAAGCTCACCCACCATATCAGAGTCAAATTCTTCAATTTTGGACAATGCATCCGATTCAGCCTCGGCTATTTCATCAAGATTTGTATAGCCTTCGTCAATCAAGACAGCGGCTACTTCTGCATCCACACCGAGCTTTTCAGCAAGCTTTTCGCCTGTTTTTTGTAGCTCTTTTGCCTGGATCTCATCAGCGTCACTAATAGACATTACATTAAGCTTCCACCCCGTAAGTCTACTTGCCAGTTTAATATTTTGACCGCCCCTACCAATAGCAAGTGCTAATTGATCTTCTTCAACTGCAATGTCCATAAAGCCTTTCTCTTCATCAACTACAATTGAGCTAACTTCCGCCGGAGCCATTGCATTAATTACAAACTGCGCGGGGTCTTCATCCCAAAGAATGATGTCAACTCTTTCGCCGTTTAACTCATTTGAGACAGCCTGAACGCGAGCACCTCTCATACCAATACACGACCCAATAGGGTCTATTCGTTTATCTTTTGCCTTAACCGCAAGCTTCGCGCGAAGACCAGGATCTCTTGCTCCAGCCTTAATTTCTATTACGCCTTCACTGATTTCAGGTACTTCCATTGTAAAAAGCTCAATCATCATATCGTTAACCGTTCGGCTCAGAAAAATTTGTGCGCCGCGCGGAGTGGATTTGACTTCTTTAATATAGGCTCTTAATCGGTCATTTTTTCTAATGGACTCATTCGGTATCAAATCGAACTTTGAAATCATACCGTCAATGCCGCCCATATCTACAAACACGTTTCCTCTATCAACTCTTTTGACTGTTACCATGACAACTTCACCAACACGCTGGGTGTAGTTATCGACAATAACTGTTCTTTCAGCTTCACGCACCTTTTGAATTATTACTTGTTTAGCAACTTGAGCCGCAATTCTTCCAAACTCTAAAGACTCCATTGGCTCTTCAACAAAAGCATCAATATCGAGTCCGTTTGCGTCTGCCTGGTAAATATGAAGTTCTGGATCAAACATCTCTCCATCATCATCAACAAATTTTTCACCATCCTCAATGACTAACCATTGCCTAAAGGTATTAAACTCACCCGTATGCCTGTCAACCTCAACGCGAACCTCAATATTATTTCGCTTTTTTGTTGCAACAGCCAACGCCTCTTCTAATGACTCTATAACATCATCTTTAGTTATATTCTTTTCGTTTGAGATTGCCTCAATCATTAAAAATAACTCTTTACCATCCATGCGCTTCTCCTAAAAATGAGCAACTAAATTTGCTTTTTCGATTAAATCTATTTCCAAAGTAACAGGGCCAAGCTCTGTTACTAATTCTAGTGAATTACTAGCTTCGCTAACGCTACCAATAGCGCCAGTGAAGTTTCTTCTTCCATCAATTGGCCTGAATGTTCTCAAACGAACATCATGACCCAAAAAACGTTGGTAATGTGCGACACTAAAAAGAGGCCTTTCGATACCGGGCGACGATACCTCAAGATTATACTGCCCACTTATTGGGTCCTCAACATCCATTATTGCACTTACTTGGCGAGAAACAATCTCACAATCATCTACGCCAATTCCTTTCTCTGAATCAATATAAAGCCTCAAGGTAGAGTGTTTTCCGCTCGCAACGTACTCAACGCCCACCAGCTCATAGCCCAAGTCATTGACACTTGGATTAATTAACGAAACTACTTTATCAGATATCTTGGCCACAAAAAATTCCTAATAAAAACCCCCAAAAGAGGGGGTCTAAATTGGTAGCGGGGATAGGATTTGAACCTATGACCTTCGGGTTATGAGCCCGACGAGCTACCATACTGCTCCACCCCGCACTAAAGAGGCGAAATTATACGCCCTTAACCTCGCTACTTCAACATATTTTGACGGGCATGTATATTATTAATGAATCTGAATACTTTATACTATCTCAATGAAGCCAATTATACTCGCCGTGCTGATGGATGATATTTCCAGCATTAAGCCAATTAAAGATTCCTCCTTTGCTATGATGCTTGAAGCGCAAAAACGTGGCTGGGAGATTTACACTTTTGACAGCTCTGATATGTTTTATGAAGGTGGAAAAGTTGTTGCCAATGCACGAAAGACATTCGTTAGGGATTCTGAGATTGACTGGTATGAATGTGATGATGAAGAAGTGCTGCCGCTCAATAAGACAGATGTTGTGTTTATGCGCAAAGACCCTCCATTTGATATGGATTATATTTATGCAACGTATCTATTAGAGCAGGCAGAGGATGGCGGCGTTTTAGTTGTCAACAAGCCCAGCTCACTTAGGGATGCCAATGAAAAGCTTTTTGCTTTAAATTTTCCAGGATGTATCCCAGAAACGCTTGTCAGCTCGAGTATTCAAAAACTTTCAGATTTTATTTCTGACATCAAAACAGCAGTTGTCAAACCTTTAGATGGTATGGGCGGTACGGACATATTTAAACTTACAAAGGGCGATAAAAACATCGAGGAAGTGCTTCTAAAAATAACCAACCAGGGCAGTCGATACATCATGGCTCAAGAGTTTTTGCCTGAAATCAAAGAGGGTGATAAGCGTATTTTATTGATTAACGGCAAGCCTGTTGACTATGCGCTCGCTCGAATGCCAGCAGAGGGAAGCTTCAAAGGCAATCTAGCGGCTGGAGCAAAGGGTATCGGTCAGCCCCTATCTGAAAGGGATCGATACTTATGCGCTCAAATTGCTCCAATGCTCATTGAGAAAGGGCTTATCTTTGTTGGGCTTGATGTGATCGGTGATTACATTACAGAAATTAACGTCACCAGTCCTACTTGCATTCGAGAGTTGGATAGTCAGTTTAACCTCAATATCTCCTCGATGCTCCTAGATGAAGTCGAGATTAAGTTAGCTCTGCGCTAGATTCAAGCCGTATTTTGCAAGCATCACGCCAAGGCTTGCAGCCAATAGTGAAAGCCCTAAATTTAACACAATATTTAATAGCGCCTGGCTATAGTTACCGCCGCTAAGCATCTCCACGGACTCAATTGAAAGCGCTGACATGGTCGTTAGAGAGCCGGCCAATCCAACCAGAAGCATTAACCGATACGTCTCACTCAGAAAGAGCTTTTCTAAGACAAAAACCACCAACAGTCCTGCAATAAATGAACCAATAACATTTGAAATTAACGTTCCATACGGAAGCGCTTTGTCAAAGTATTGTAGTGCCATAACGCCTATATAATAACGACAAGTGGCTCCGACAGTAGCCCCTATACCGATGCTTGCGATGGATGTGATCGTATTCATAAATTTGACCTAAGCTGTTTTAACTTTTCTTTAATTTTAATCTCTAGTCCTCGGTCGGTTGGCACATAATATATTTGTTCACCCATTTCCTCAGGAAAATAAGTCTGGCCTTTGCTAAAGCCATCTGGCTCATTGTGTGCATAGCGATAATCCTTGCCATGGCCTAACTCCTCCATCAACCGGGTGCTTGCATTTCTAAGGTGGATAGGCACTTCAAGATCACCTGTATTATTTGCCGCCTCCATAGCCTGATTAAACGCGCTATAAACTGCATTAGACTTCGGAGCGCACGCACAAAAAACAGCTGCTTGGGCGATGGCTCTATTTCCCTCTTTATCCCCCAAGCGCTCATAAACATCCCAAGCATTAATAGTAATTTGAAGTGCTCTTGGGTCGGCATTACCCACGTCCTCTGATGCAATCGCTAAAAGCCTACGCGCAATCACCTTTGGATCACATCCAGAAACAATCATCCTTGCCATCCAGTAAAGCGCCCCATCTGGCGATGAGCCTCTAACGGACTTATGAAATGCCGAGAGCTGATGATAAAAAATATCACCACCCTTATCAAAGCTGCTTACCTTCTCCTGAAGCGTTTTGGCAATATCATTTTTATTGATAATTTTGTTTGATTTTTCAGTTAGCTGCTCTATGATATTAATTAGGCGCCGAGCATCGCCGTCGCTACTCTTAACAACCAAAGACAAAGATCCATCATCGCTTAGGATGACGCCTTGACTTTCCATCGCCCTTATCGCAATAGTTGTGAGGTCATCTTCGCTAAGTTTATCAAGAATATAGACCCGAGATCTTGAGAGCAAAGAGGAGTTAATTTCAAAAGAAGGGTTTTCAGTAGTGGCGCCAATTAATGTAATTAAGCCAGACTCAATATGAGGCAAAAAAGCGTCTTGCTGCGCTTTATTAAAGCGATGAATTTCGTCAACAAATAGAATGGTGTTTTTATCATGCTGCTTATATAGGTGGGCATGTTCTATGACATTTCTAAGCTCTTTAATGCCGTCAAGTACGGCGGACATTTGTTCAAAATGGGCGCCCATCTGCGTGCACATAATACGAGCCAGTGTAGTTTTCCCAACACCTGAAGGACCCCACAAAATCATTGAATGGAGCTGACTGTCGGCCAAAGCTTTGCCGATCGGCTTGTCGGGGTCAAGCAAATGACGCTGGCCTATAAATTCACTTAGGTCATTGGGTCTTAGCGTCTCTGCAAGGGGTCTATAGGTTGACATTAAATTGAAGATTGATTTTTATAGTTTTATAATTATCTTCTTTATTTGTTATGAATACCGCAGATAATATTAATTAATTTCCAAATAATGTTTTTTTTGCCTGCCATCGCCATCATTACAACAAAAAAAGTATTAAAATAAGAACGTATTCACGCACTATAACCTACTTATGTTTTTAAGATTTTTTTGTCTTGTTTTTCTTACAACGAGCGTTCTAGCCAATTCACATTCTTTTGAAGACTTCCTAGACCAGGTCCGCAAAACTGCAACTGAACAGGGCGTCTCTAAAGCAACCATTGATAAGGCCTTCTTTGAGCTCAAGCCAAGGCCTTCTGCCATTGAGTCTGATTCAGCTCAAGCCGAGTTTAATCAAAATTTTTGGCACTATGTGAACAAAAGGGTTAGCAAAGTACGCCTCAATAATGGTCGTGATTCATTAAAACAAAACGCTGCATTACTTAGCAAAGCCTCTGAAAAGTATGGCATTCCAGCCTACGTTATAGTTGCATTTTTAGGTCTTGAAAGTAACTACGGAAATTATATGGGCAATGAAAGCCTTGTTCGCTCTTTGGCAACACTTGCCTACGACCCAAGGCGGTCAAAGTTTTTTACAAGAGAGTTGATTGCTGTTTTGAAGCTGATGGACAATAACACCATACCATTTGATGCAACAGGCTCTTGGGCTGGCGCGATGGGCGCTGTTCAATTTATGCCAACCAATGTCATCGCTTATGGCGTTGATGCCAATAAGGATGGCAAAGTAGACCTCTGGAATGAAAAAGCCGATATTTATGCGAGCGCTGCCAATTTTCTTAATAAACTTGGCTGGAAAAAAGGTGAAAAATGGGGAAGAGAGGCCTCAATCCCTAAAAACTTTGACTATCGATTGACCGGCCTAAATAAGGAAAAAACCGTTAATGAATGGGCATCTCTTGGAGTTCTAAAGGGCAATGGATCAAGCCTGCCAAAGTCCAACTTCAAGGCCTCTTTAATTGTACCAATGGGACACAAAGGACCAGCATTCTTGGTTTATCGTAATTTTGAAGCAATAATGGGCTGGAACCGCTCAATACTCTATGCGCTATCTGTTGCCCACCTCTCTGATCGAATTAAAGGCGGCGGAAAGCTTTCAGCAAAATCTATTGATGAGCCGCTTCTTAGTAAAGAAGACATTATGCAAATTCAAAACACGTTGAACTTGTTGGGTTATGATACTGGTACGCCAGATGGTATGGCTGGATCTAAAACCAGACAAGCAACACGAATGTTTCAGTCTGACATCGGTCTCGTCGCGGATGGCTATGTTGGCTACGAATTATTTCAACAGCTTCAATGACCGTCAAAACCTATCTTGGTTTTGATGTAGGAACTAAACGCACAGGTATTGCTATAGCAAACAGCTTGACCTCTCATGCAAGTGGAATCGATACCGTACTTCATCACAAAGATGGGTCTACAAACTGGACAAAACTTGATCTGATTATTAGTCAGCATAAGGCTGATGCATTTATTGTTGGATTGCCGCTTGATCTAGAAAACAAAGAACAAGAAATGACCTTTATAGCAAGATCGTTTGGCAGAAAACTAGCGAAGCGATTTAATGTTGATGTGGTTTTTATAGACGAACATTTATCCTCTTCAGAAGCAAAAAAACAACTAAAATGGCACTACGCCCATAAGAACGCTGACAGAGGTGATGTAGACAAGCGATCAGCTGAACTAATTTTGCAGACTTGGCTCAATGAAACCACACACGATTAGCAACGATTCGCAACTAGACTCAAAGGGCAGGCTAGCCCATCTTCTAGGCTTAAAAGGGCTTCCAAAAAAACAGCTTGAAAAGATACTAGACGTGGCAGATGATCATGTTGATAAAAAAGGTAAGCTTCAGAAATCTAAAATCTTAAGAGATATGTCAGTTGCCAACCTCTTCTTTGAGCCTTCAACTCGAACACGAAATACTTTTGAAATAGCTGGTAAGCGCACCAGTGCTAAAACAATTAACGTTGACCTTGCAAATTCAGCAACCAAGAAAAATGAAACCTTGATGGATACTATGCACACCCTCAAGGCAATGCAAATCGATATGTTCGTGATTCGTCACAAACAAAATGGACTGCCACATCATGTTGCGGAAAACATGCAAGGCGTATCCATTATTAATGCAGGGGATGGGATCAATGCACATCCGACACAAGCTTTGCTGGATATGCTAACCATAAGGCAACATAAAAAGACTTTTGATAACTTGTCGGTTGCTATTGTTGGTGATATTAGGCATTCTCGTGTCGCTCGATCTGGAATACAGGCCATGCAGACATTGGGCACTACTGATATCCGATTGATTGCGCCAGATACGCTTCATTACAAAGAAGAGACGCCTGGCTTAGAGCGCTTTGACAACCTTCAAAAAGGCATCGAAGGGGCTGATGTCATCATCTCTTTGAGGCTTCAAAAAGAAAGAATGATCGGCGCGGATATTCCAGATGAGCAGACTTACTTTGAAAGCTTTGGAATTACAAATGAAACCTTAAAGTTTGCAAAGCCCGACGCAATTGTCATGCACCCAGGTCCAGTTAATAGGGGAATCGAGCTCGAATCAAGTGTCGCAGATGGAGCTCAATCGGTTATTCTTCAGCAGGTAACGAATGGCATTGCAGTTCGAATGGCCGTTATGGAAATTTTAGCTGGAGCGTTTTAAAAATGAGTCAACCCATAAATTATGACCTCGCAAAGGATGCGATTCAAAAACTAAATACTGATGACACAATCTCTTCAGCTCATGGCTTACTGTGTGGATTTTATTGCGTCAAACAGGACATTCAATTAGACGACTGGCTCAACGAAGTGATCGTTACTATCGACTTACAAAACCTCCTTGAAAAGGAGTCTCACCAGGTTCTTGCAGAAATTTTTAACAATACCAGTGAGCAGCTTGCCGATCCAACCCTCAACTTTTGGCCCGTTATTGCTGACGACATGTGCACACTAAGGGAGCAAGCAAATACCCTGGTTGAATGGTGTCAAGGATTCCTAGTTGGACTCGGGCTGAGCTCAGTAGAAACAACTGATGAAGAAGTACTCGAAATGATCAAGGATATCAGCGAGATAGCTCAGCTTGATGCCGACCTATTAGATAGTGAAGAAAACACTCAAGACTTGTATGAAATTGTGGAGTTTGTTCGAATAGGCGTGCTTTTTATTCAGGAAACCCTGCAGCCTTCAAAGCAAGACTTTATCAGCCCCACCCAGCTCCACTAAATAGCCAAAAAAAACCGAATTAAATTTTCATTTAATTCGGTTTTTAAAAAATGGTGGCCACACCTAGAATTGAACTAGGGACACAGGGATTTTCAGTCCCTTGCTCTACCAACTGAGCTATATGGCCAAATCGCGTAATTATACACAAGGCAAATAAAGATTGAGTTTGAATTTAACTCCTATACGCCTACCTTATCTATGAGTTGTCTAAAAATCGCTCGGCGTCCAATGCAGCCATGCATCCCGAGCCTGCAGATGTAATGGCTTGACGGTAAATATGATCTGCAACATCGCCCGCAGCAAAAACGCCCTCAACACTTGTTTGGGTTGCATTGCCTTGAAGACCTGCCTGGACCTTAATATAGCCATTATTAATCTCTATCTGGCCCTCAAAAATGCCTGTATTTGGAGTATGGCCAATAGCAATAAAAACGCCATGCACATCTAGGTCTTTGGTTGCTCCATCACTTCCTTTTAATCGAAGCCCATTAACCCCCATATCATCACCCAAAACTTCTTCTAAGGTGTGTTTCCACTCAATAGACACATTCCCATTTTTAGCCTTTTCCATAAGCTGATCGGAAAGGATTTTTTCTGATGTAAATTTATCACGTCTATGAACAACAGTTACGTGCTCTGCAATATTTGACAGGTAAAGGGCCTCTTCAACAGCCGTATTACCGCCCCCAATAACCGCAACTTTTTGACCTCTATAGAAAAAACCGTCGCAGGTTGCGCAGGCGGAAACGCCTTTCCCTTTATATGCCTCTTCAGAATCTAAACCTAGGTATTGAGCCGTGGCTCCAGTTGAAATTATTACAGAATCGGCGGTGTAAGTTGTTTCGCCCCCTTGAAGAGTGAACGGACGCTTCGAAAAATCAACGCTCGTAATATGGTCGTTAATTATTTCTGTATTAAAACGAAGGGCGTGGTCTTTCATGCGCTCCATTAGATCTGGGCCTTGAAGGCCATCATGATCTCCCGGCCAGTTGTCCACATCCGTTGTAGTCATTAGTTGACCACCCTGTTCGAATCCACTAACCATCACTGGATTAAGATTTGCTCTTGCTGCGTAAACTGCTGCTGAGTAGCCAGCAGGGCCTGACCCAACAATCAAAACGCGACAATGTTTGATATCACTCATTATGAAATACTTTATACTGATTAACCAAATGAGTATTATAAACTGTCTTGAAAAAAAATAATAAACGAACAGCTCAAACTGGCATAAAAAATCCGCGCTCAAAAATTGCGAATGAATCAATTTTTATACTGCTTTTGACGCTTGGTGTCGTTTTTCTCATTTCACTTGTGACTTACTCTGCAAATGAAGATCCATTCACTGGGGGAGCAGAACTTGTTAAGCCAGTAATAAATAGCGCAGGTATGTTTGGCGCTTATCTAAGTGATATAAGTATTGGAGTTCTCGGTTATGTCTCTTACATCATACCTATAGCCCTAATCTGGCTTGGATATAACTTTCATAGAGATGCAGCTAAAGAGAGAAGTAGTCAGATAACCTTCTTACTTCGATTGATTTCGTTTCTGGTTATGCTATTTTTTACAGCAGCACTGGCACATCAATTCGCACCAGAGATAAAGATTATCGAGGGCCTTAAGGCAACCTTTTTAGCGGGTGGTTGGATTGGGATGTCAATGCATGAGCTGGTGTTTTATGAAATGTTTGGCAGCTCATCCACAATAATATATATTGGGATTATTTTTGTTAGCTTTAGTATTGCTTCTAGCGCGTCATGGAAAAACATTAGCACATCGCTTTTCAAAAAGACCCTTAATAGAGAAAAAAAGGCGCCTGTAAATGCAAATAGCTCATCGCTCAGGCCTGAAATTATCAGTCCTGCTGCTGTAGCAGAAAAGCCTCAAAAAGCTGAGAAAGCTGAGAAACCTCAAAAAGCTGAGAAAGCTGAGAAACCTCAAAAAGCTGAGAAAGATGAAAAGCCTAAAAAAGAACAAGGCAGCAATCTATATAAATCGGGCGCGTCGGGCGGACTTCCAAGCCTTTCACTTTTAGATGATGTGAGTAATTCTGGCCTAGGATATACAGATGAATTTCTTGTTGAAATGGGGCAACAAGTTGAAATTAAATTAAAGGATTTTGGTTTTGACGTAACAATAACTGCCGTAACTCCAGGACCCGTAGTGACACAATTTGAAATCTCGCTTGCTCCAGGAATTAAGGTTAGTCAGATTATGAACCTTAACAAGGACCTAGCCAGGGCGCTCCTGGTTGAAAGTGTTCGGATAGTTGATGTGATTCCAGGGAAACCAGTTATTGGCCTTGAAATTCCAAACAACAATAGAGAAATGATTGGCCTCAAAGAAATCCTCTCAAGTGAAGTATTCACAAAAGCTAAATCAACCCTTTCCATGGGCCTTGGTAAAGACATTAATGGACTGCCAATTGTTGTTGATCTCGCGAAAATGCCGCACCTTTTAGTTGCTGGCGCTACTGGAATGGGTAAGTCCGTTGGACTGAATGCAATTATTCTTAGCATCCTTTATAAGGCTTCACCTGAGCAGGTTAGGTTCATTATGATTGATCCAAAAATCGTTGAGCTTGCATCGTATGCAGACATTCCGCATCTCTTAACTCCAGTTGTTACCAATATGAATGAGGCTGCTAGTGCGCTTTGGTGGTGCGTCAATGAAATGGAAAGACGCTACAGCCTTTTAGCAAAATTTAGCGTTCGAAACATCGAGTCCTTTAACGAAAAGCAGCGCCGCGCCAAAGAGTCTGGAAAACCTTTATTAGACCCTTCATTTAATCCAGACAATGCAAAAGAAGGTGAACAACATTCAGAGCTAGAGGCTCTCCCTCTTATCGTCATAGTGATAGACGAATATGCGGATATGCTTGGGGCTCTTGCACAAGAAGACCGCGCTAAGTCTAAGCGCGTTGAAGGGCTTATTGTTCGAATTGCTCAAAAAGCTCGAGCAGCTGGAATACACCTTATTGTTGCAACGCAGCGCCCTAGTGTTGACGTTATAACCGGCCTAATTAAATCCAATATACCGACAAGAATATCTTTTAAAGTTTCATCAAAAACGGACTCAAGGACTATCTTAGACCAGTCGGGCGCTGAACAGCTTCTTGGTATGGGCGATATGCTCTATATGGCGCCAGGTATGACACACCTTACAAGGGTTCATGGTGCATTTGTTGAAGACAGTGAAATTCTGCGAGTCGTGAAGCACCTTAAGAAAAACTCGAGCCCTAACTACTTAGAGGGCGTCCTTAAAGCACAAACTGAGGTTGTCAGCAATAAAGATTCTGGACAAACCTCTGGCGAACTAGATCCACTTTTTGATGAAGCAGTGCAAATCGTCACCTCAACAAGAAGAGCCTCAATCTCTAGCCTGCAAAGAAGAATGCGTATTGGCTATAACCGTGCTGCCAGAATTATTGAAGATATGGAGTCTAATGGCATTGTTAGCTCCATGAACAGCGCCGGAAACAGGGATGTTTTAGCTCCAGAGCCGATTGAGCCTGAATAAAAACTCATAGATAATGTTTCAAAAAAAACCATTGTTATTTTGTGTGTAACTAGATGATTTTTTACCTATTATTGTAAGCTTAAAAATAACCTATAAATACAATGATAAAACCCCTTGCCCTCCTATCTTTATTACTAGTTTGCACTCAAACTATTGCACATAAGCCAGTTTTAAATGAAAATTCAACTTATCCTGCTGACGCCCCTTACGAGATAGAGGAGCCTGAAATATCAAAGGCAATCTATTCAACTCTTTCTGGTGATCCTCATTTTTATCGAATAGATTCTGAAAGTGACTTTAATTTTTATGCCGGTATCCTGGCTGCAAAAATTGGTGACTGTGAGCTTGAAGAAAAATTTTCATTTGAGGTTCTAGATTCTGAATTTCACTCAATACGTTTGGCGGATGGTGAAAATTTTGAATGGACTCCATGGTATGAAGAGTATGGAAAACAGTGGTACTGGAACGGCCCCGAGGTTGGTGAAAGCTTTCTATCAAACGAAGTATTTAAAGCTGGCACTTATTATATAAAAGTCTTTAATAACTCAAATAGTGGTCAATACGTTATTGCTGTTGGTGACATTGAAAAATTTGGTTTCACTGATATTGTTGGTTTGATTTTTTCGATGGGTAAAATCGAAGACGAATTTTGGAACCCAAACTTGTGCGTTAAAAGCTAGCATTGATATTCATACTCTCGCATAAAAAATAACCTTGACATGCTCATTTCATTACTATAAAGTTAAATCAAATCAACAACATTAGTTGGTTTTCTTGTCTTAACAACATTCTTGCACTGTTAAAGGTGCTCTTAAAAGGAGAAATACATGAAAAAAACACTACTTGCCGCAGGCCTTGGCCTTGGATTGGCATTAAGTGGAGTAGCACAAGCAAAAACTTTAGTTTACTGTTCTGAGGGAAGTCCTGAAGGCTTTACACCTTCTTTATACTCAGCAGGTACAACGTTTGATGCTTCTTCGCAAACTATATTTAACCGTCTTGTTCAATTTGAGACAGGCACAACTAAGGTAATACCTGGTTTAGCTGAATCTTGGACTGCTTCTGATGACGGATTAGAATATACTTTTAATCTACGTAAAGGCGTTAAGTTCCATACAACACCTGACTTCACACCGACTCGCGACTTTAATGCCGACGATATTCTTTTTAGTTACAACAGACAGTGGAAGGAAGACCATCCCTATTATGCTATAGGTGGAGAACATCTATATTTTGGATGGATGGGAATGGGTGAATTGCTTTCATCGATAGATAAAATTGATGATTACACAGTTAAGTTCACATTGACTAAGCCTGAATCACCATTTGTTTCAAATCTAGCGATGGACTTTGCTTCAATATTATCAGCTGAGTATGCTGACAATTTGACTGCTTCTGGGAACCAAGCTGATATAGACTTCAAACCAGTTGGTACTGGACCATTTGTCTTTCAGTCTTACCAGAAGGATTCAATGATTCGCTACAAAGCACATGATGACTATTGGGGTGGACGCTCTAATATCGACAAATTAGTATTTGCAATTACTACGGATGCTAGTGTTCGCTATCAGAAACTTAAGGCTGGTGAATGTCACGTGATGCCTTATCCAAACCCTGCAGATGTTGCAGAAATGCAAGCAGACCCAGAAATTAACGTCTTAGAGCAGGAAGGCTTAAATGTTGGATACTTAGCATTTAATACTGAGAAAGCTCCATTTAATCAAAAGGCGGTTCGTCAAGCTCTGAGCATGGCTATCAATAAGCAAGCAATCCTAGACATCGTTTTTGAGGGTGCGGGAGCTGTTGCTAAAAACCCAATCCCACCAACAATGTGGTCTTATAACCATGCTGTTAGAGATTATGCCTACGATCCAGCTGGTGCAAAAGCGATGCTAGATGCGGCTGGGGTGAGTGGCCTTAAAACAAACATTTGGGCTATGCCAGTTCAACGTCCGTACAACCCAAATGCTCGTCGTATGGCTGAACTAATTCAGGCTGACTGGGCTGCAGTTGGTGTTGATGCTGAAATCGTAACATTTGAGTGGGGTGAATACCTAAAACGCTCAAATGCTGGCGAACATGACACAGTGCTATTAGGCTGGACTGGAGACAATGGTGATCCAGATAACTTCATGGGTGTTTTATTAGGTTGTGCAGCTGCTGAATCTGGTGGTAACCGTGCACGCTGGTGCCATGAGGAATTTGACTCTCTCTTAAATCAGGCAAGACAATTAACTGATCAAGCTGAGCGTACTACTTTGTACGAACAAGCTCAAGTGATATTCAAAGAGGAAGCGCCATGGGTAACTATTGCTCACTCTGTTGCGTTTAAACCTGTTCGCGCAGAAGTTACAGGGTTTAAAGTTCACCCACTTGGAAGTCACATCTTTTATGATGGTGTCGACCTGAAATAAATAACGTTTGGTGCAGGCTTTCATAGTCTGCGCCAAATTATTTTTTGTGTTGTTAGACCTAATGGCTACTTCCAATTTTTTGGCCTGTAGCTATTTAGTCTGCCAATCCAATTCTCATAAAAGGTTCTATGTTTCGCTTTTTAATTAATCGCTTAATGCTAATGGTGCCAGTTTTTTTTGGTGTTACTTTAGTTGCTTTTGGATTTATAAGAGTATTGCCAGGAGACCCTGTAGAAGTTTTAGCTGGTGAGCGCGGAGTGAGTCCTGAAAGGCATGCTGAACTTTTAGCTCAACTAGGTTTTGACAAGCCTTTGTGGCAGCAATACTTCAACTACATAGGGGATATTTTTCAAGGCGACTTGGGCACTTCTCTAATAACAAACAGACCGATTGTTGAAGAGTTTTTTGAACTCTTTCCTGCTACAGCAGAGCTTGGTTTATGTGCTATTCTCTTTGCCCTTATTATTGGTATTCCTGCTGGCATAATCGCAGCAATCAAAAGAGGTACCTGGGTTGACCAAGGAATCATGAGTATATCTTTGACCGGATATTCGATGCCTATATTTTGGTGGGGACTCTTGCTCATAATTTTGTTTTCAAACACCCTTAACCTTACTCCAGTTTCAGGCCGTCTTTCTTTTTTATTTGATGTCCCTCCTGTTACAGGCTTCATGTTAATTGACACCCTATTAAGTGATGAGAAGGGGTCATTTTTAAATGCATTACACCACTTAATCTTACCTTCTATAGTTTTGGGAACCATTCCGCTTGCCGTTATCGCCCGTCAAACTCGCTCAGCGATGTTAGAAGTTTTAAGTGAGGACTATGTTCGAACAGCTCGCGCAAAAGGACTCTCAACATTCAGGGTCGTGGCAATTCATGCACTTAGAAATGCCATGATCACTGTCGTAACTGTTATTGGTCTTCAAATTTCACTATTGCTTGCAGGGGCGATTCTTACTGAGACCATTTTTGGTTGGCCTGGTATTGGTAAATGGATCATTTTTTCAGTCTTCAGTCGCGACTACTTTGCAGTACAAGGAGGTCTATTACTTATTGCCACAAGCATCATGATCGTTAATTTAATCGTTGACCTTCTTTATGGATTTATAAATCCTCGCATCCTTCATCAAAAGTCTAAATCATGAGCGCTACTTCTTCTGTTTCAACTTCAATAAGAGCTCAACAATGGAAAGAGTTCTGGTTTTATTTCAGTGTGAGTAAAACCGCCGTTGCTGGGTTGGTCTTTTTAATTCTAGTAGTATTAATGGCACTGTTTGCAGATGTGATTAGCCCCCATGGCCCAGCTGAACAGTACAGGGAATTTGCAAAACTCCCGCCAGCATGGATTGAGGGTGGGCAACTTCAGTTTTTTCTCGGAACTGATTATGCGGGTCGAGATATGCTATCTAGAATTATCCATGGATCAAGATTATCTCTTCTTGCTGGGTGTGTCGTAGTAGTCTTATCTATGTCAATTGGCGTTCTATTAGGATTAATAGCTGGATACCGTGGAGGCTGGGTTGAAACTCTAATTATGAGAGTAATGGATACGATTATGGCTGTCCCGGGGCTATTACTAGCTCTAGTTCTAGTAGCAATACTAGGTCCAGGCCTTCTCAATGCTATGGTTGCAATTGCAATTACCTACACTCCATCCTTTGTTCGATTAACAAGGGCGTCAACACTTACTGAATTAAACCGTGATTACGTTACTGCTAGCAAGGTTGCTGGAGCTGGTCCGGCTCGCTTAATGTTTATTAGCATTCTTCCCAATTGTATGGCGCCCATAATTGTTCAAGGTACTTTGAGCTTCTCAACGGCAATTCTTGATACTGCGGCACTTGGATTCTTAGGTATGGGAGCTCAAGCGCCAATCCCAGAATGGGGCACTTTAATTGCTGAGAATAGAGACTTAATTATGAGCGCACCCTGGACCGTTACCTTTCCAGGTATCGCCATTTTATTCGCTGTCCTGGCAATTAATTTAGTGGGCGATGGGCTTCGCGATGCGCTAGATCCAAAACTTAAGAGGTCATAGAGAATGGCTTTATTAGAAATTGTAAATTTAACTGTTGATTTTGCCACTGCAACTGGTTCTTTAAGGGCAGTTGATGGCATTAACTTAACAATAGATGAAGGGGAAATTGTAGCGATTGTTGGTGAGTCAGGCTCTGGGAAGTCAGTTGGAATGTTGGCGCTTATGGGTCTCTTGCCCTGGACCTCAACTGTGACTGCTGATCGAATAAGTTTTAATGGCCAAGACCTGCTTAACATGACTGATAAGCAAAGACGAAAAATTATTGGCAAAGATATAAGCATGATCTTTCAGGAGCCCATGACCAGTCTTAACCCTTGTTTCACAGTTGGCTACCAAATAACAGAAGTTTTGTCTCATCACTTTGGTGGTAAGCGCAAAAGTTATAACAAAAAAGCTATTGAATTGTTAAATCAAGTTGGCATTCCCGCTGCTGAAAGTAGGCTTAACTCATTCCCTCACCAGCTATCTGGCGGGATGTGTCAAAGAGTTATGATTGCAATGATGATAGCCTGTAAACCCAAATTGTTGATTGCAGATGAGCCGACAACCGCTTTGGACGTAACCATTCAAGCGCAAATATTAGAGCTATTAATTGAACTTCAACAAAGTCATGGAATGGCCTTGGTGTTAATTACCCATGATATGGCGGTAGTGGCGGAAACTGCTGAGCGTGTCATTGTTCTTTATGCAGGTCAGCAGGTTGAGCAGAGAAAGGTCAAAGAGTTGTTTGAAAACCCAAAACACCCATACTCTGAAGCTCTTCTAAATGCACTACCTGAGAGAGCTCAAGATAAACATCTCAATGCCATACCTGGTGTTGTTCCAGGGCAAATGGATAGACCCAGAGGATGCTTGTTTAGCCCTCGATGCAATTATGCTCAAGATCTTTGCAGCCAAGAAAAGGCTCCGCTCAAAGACGGAATATTATGTCACTTCCCATTAGATTTTTCAAAATCAAAAAAGAAAAAAGCTATAAACGTGGAGACTGGCTAGTGTCAAAACAACTCATCAAAGCGAGAGACCTTCATAAACACTACACCATAAATGAGGGATTCCTTAAATCTTCAAAAAAATTGAAAGCGTTGTCCGGTGTTGGCTTTGATCTTTACGAAGGTAAAACTCTTGCGGTAGTTGGCGAATCAGGTTGTGGCAAATCTACCTTGGCTCGACTCTTAACTACGATTGAAGAGCCAACATCTGGTCAATTAAGTATTGATGGTATCGACATGGGAAGTGTTCAAAGTAAAGCCATAACCAAACAGCTAAGACAGACTGTTCAAATGGTCTTTCAAGACCCTTTTGGATCTCTAAACCCACGACAAAAAGTTGGTGATATATTACAGGAGCCTCTAATAATAAACACTAGCCTAAGTGCCTCTGAAAGAAAACAAAAAGCACTAGATATGATGAGCCTGGTAGGCTTAAGGGATGAACATTTTCAGCGATACCCTCATATGTTCTCCGGAGGACAGCGACAAAGAATTGCTATAGCAAGAGCTCTCATACTGAAGCCTAAGGTGGTGGTCCTTGATGAGCCCGTATCTGCGCTTGATGTATCGATTCAAGCTCAGGTCATTAACCTATTAGTTGAGCTTCAAAAAGAATTAGGGCTCGCCTATGTTTTTATTTCTCACGATCTAAGCATTGTTCGTCATATTGCTGATGAAGTATTAGTAATGTATTTAGGCAAGCCCGTTGAGCAAGGTCCAAGTGAGGTAATTTTTAATGACCCGAAGCATCCTTACACTCAAGCACTATTGTCAGCAACACCAAGTACTAATATCAAAAATAAACGACAGCGCATTAAATTAACAGGTGAGTTGCCCTCTCCTATAGACCCTCCAAATGGATGCGCATTCAACCCTCGTTGTCAGCACGCCAATAAGAGTTGTAAAATATCTGAGCCTGTTATGGATACTTTTGGAAAATCTCGAGCCGCTTGTTTAGCGCTTGATGAGGGGCGTATTTAAAAATAAATATTACACAATTAACTGGAAAAATTATGTCAGACAAACTAGCAAAAATCAGAGAGCTAATGCGATCAAATAATGTTGATCTTTTAGCGCTTGGACCAGGAACACATATGAGGTGGCTATTAGGTTTCAACCCCTATCCAGATGAAAGGCCATGCATGCTTTTAATAGGAAAAGAAAAAGAGGCGTTTTTGATGCCATCAGTAAATGCAGAAGATGCGAGAAAAAGAACCGATATAGCAATTAATAGCTGGAAGGATGAAAATGGTCCGCATGAGGCTCTTAAAGAAGCACTTATAGATATAGGTGAGAGTGCTGCAAAACACATTGCCGTTGATGAGGCGATGCGCTCTCACTTTGCTTTAATCCTAATAGATGCGTTGCCAAAACCAAGCTATGAGTTTACCGGCTCAACAATTGGCGCCTTGAGGATGCGAAAAGACCAGACAGAGTTTATCAACCTTAAAGAAAATGCATTAATCGATGACCGCGCAATGCAAGCTGGATTTGCCGCAATTAAAGAAGGGGTAACTGAGCTTGAAATTGGAGAAGCAATAAACAATCACTTTATCTCTGAAGGCGCAAAACCTCAATTTTGCATTGTCGGCTCAGGGCCAAATGGAGCATTCCCCCATCACCACACGGGTGACAGAAAGGTTGAGTATGGCGATGCCGTCTTAATAGATATTGGCGGAAGAAAAGGAACGTTTCCAAGCGATATGACCCGCATGTCTGTACTTGGGGAGCCGCCAGAAGGCTATCTAGAGATTCATGCAATTGTTGAGCGCGCTGTTCAAGCCGCCATGGCCACTGCAAGGCCTGGCGTTATGGCAAAAGAGGTTGACGCTGCTGCTAGAGATGTCATTACTGAAGCAGGCTATGGAGAATTTTTCGTTCACCGCTTAGGTCATGGGCTTGGTATTGACATTCACGAACCACCTTATATAACTGCAACATCCGAAGTAATTCTTGATGAAGGAATGGTGTTTTCAATTGAGCCTGGAATATATTTGCAAGGCAGGTTCGGTGTTAGACTAGAGGAAATTGTTATATTACGAAAAGATGGGCCAGAAATACTTTCTGAGCTTCCACGAGACCTAAATATAGTCAAATAAAGCCTAATAATATTTATAAGCCTATTGTTATAAAAAGGTATTATGAGATATCTTAATTGAGCAATTGTCTTTCCTAGATATGTCACTATTAAAACTTGATGCTATTGACATCCATATTCTTGCTACTGTTCAAGAATACGGGCGTATGAGCAAGACTGCGCTTGCAGAAAAAGTTAATCTATCGGCAACTCCATGCTGGACCAGGCTCAATCGCCTCGAAAATGCTGGCATTATTCGTGGTTATCACGCGGAAATAGCTTTTGAGCTTATTGCAAAGATGACCACCGTTATCCTGGAGGTGTCATTGAAGCGACATCGACATGAAGATTTTGAAATTTTTGAAAAACGAATCAACGAACTTGATGAAATAGTGGAGTGTATCGCTACTGGGGGCGGGGTGGATTACATATTGAAGATGGTAGTTCCAAGTATTGATGAATATCAAAAGCTAGTCGACGCCCTACTTCTTGAAAACTTAGGCATTGACCGCTACTTCACTTATATTGTTACACGTGAAATTAAATCATCAAAACCAAAACTCACAACGATATAGCTCAAGGCTTTTATTCAGTTGATAAGTTTCTAGTATCAGCCCAACCCAATATAAAAACAATAAAAATACGGCCCGATTAGCCTGAAATTGCTGGTTAATTCAGTCTAAGTAGATAATGGAAGATGGGTAACATAATCCACAAAATTTTAATTACTTTCCAAGACTACCATGAATAAAACCACAACTAAAGAATTCAGCTTTGGGACTCAGGTGCGTAAATCTCCATATTTTGACGCGACAGTTCGCTGGGGCGCCCAGGGCTTTTCAGTCTATAACCATATGTATATTCCCAGAGACTTTGGTGATCCGGTTCAAAATTTCTGGAACCTTGTCAATGATGCCATCCTTTGTGATGTTGCTGTTGAGCGTCAAGTTGAGATAACAGGCCCTGATGCAGCTGAGTTTGTTCAATTATTAACTCCTCGTAACCTTTCAGAGTGTGCAGTTGGTCAATGCAAATACGTTCTTATCACTGATGAAAATGGAGGTGTTTTGAATGATCCTGTTTTATTGAGATTGGCTGAAAATCATTTTTGGCTTTCTTTAGCTGATAGCGATATTCTAATGTGGGCTAAAGGTGTAGCCGTTAACTCTGGCCTTGACGTAGCGCTAAGCGAGCCAGATGTATCGCCACTTCAGCTTCAAGGTCCAAAATCTGGAGACATTGCAAAAGCAATCTTTGGTGAAAAGATAGCAGGCCTTAAGTATTACTGGCTAGAAGAGTTTGAGTTAAATGGCATTCCACTTATCATCTCTAGAACGGGGTGGTCTAGTGAGCTTGGTTATGAAATTTACTTGCGTGATGGCTCGCGCGGCAATGAACTGTGGAATCACATCATGGAGATTGGCAAGCCAATGGGATTATCCCCAGGCCACACTTCAACAATACGAAGGATAGAGGGGGGCATGCTTTCTTACCAGGCGGACATGGACTACACTGTAAACCCATTTGAGCTTGGATTAGGTCGACTCGTTGACCTTGAGATGGATGCTAACTTTATTGGCAAAAATGCTTTGAAAAAAATCAAAAGTGAAGGTGTCAATCGCTGCCAAGTTGGAATAGAGGTTGATTGCCCTCCAATACAACACCCAAACACAAGCTATTGGCCAATTTTTATCGGAAAGCTAGAGGTAGGATATGTCACATCAGCAGTTTACTCGCCTCGCCTAAACAAAAATATCGCTCTTGCAATTATCGATGTTAACCATTCTGCAATTGATACGACTGCAAGTGTTGAAACTCCTGATGGAAGGCTGCCTGTTAAAATAGTCCAAAAACCATTTTATGATCCAAAGAAAAAACTCGCATCAACAACCTAAAATAAACGGAAAACTTAAGGAGAAGAACGTGTCAGAAATTTCTATAAATCTTAGCTGGAGAAGAAACGAGTCCGAACTAATTCCAGGAAAATTTTCTAGTGAACATGACATTTCATACAACGACCATTTCAAGGTTAAGGCTGACACTGCTCCTGACTGGGGTGGATCAGCTGAAAATACTAATCCTGAACAAGCTTTAGCTGCGTCGTTAAGCAGCTGTCATATGATGACTTTTTTGGCTCTCGCAGCAAAAACAAATTGGCCTGTATCTTCTTATGAGGACCTCGCAATTGCTCATCTTGGAAAAAATAGCAAGTTGCAGATGATTGTCAATCAGATAGACTTAAACCCAAAAGTATCGTTTGATGATGGTTTTGAAGTTAGCGATGAAGAGCTTGAGAAAATGCATGACAGAGCGCATAGATATTGTTTCATTGCAAACACTCTAGATTCTGGAG